>Ga0169931_10001329_pt1 | contig 40805 bp, 41 predicted proteins | sample Kivu_15m_20L_FD_129675 | JGI IMG/M metagenome (GOLD analysis project Ga0169931, IMG submission 129675) | Freshwater microbial communities from Lake Kivu, Western Province, Rwanda to study Microbial Dark Matter (Phase II) - Kivu_15m_20L... | ecosystem: Environmental > Aquatic > Freshwater > Lake... | reverse complement strand
TTAAGGTATAATGAAAAGAAGAAAAAATATTTTATTTTCATTTTTGTAAAAGTGAATAAGTTAAGAGCATAAAAATTTTTAAGGTATAATGAGGAGGAGAAAAAATATTTTATTTTCATTCTTATAAAAGTGAATAAGTTTTATTTTTATTTTTGTAAAAGTGAATAAGTTAAGAGCATAAAAATTTTTAAGGTATAATGAAGAGAAGAAAAAATATTTTATTTAAGAATAGAATTAAAAAAACAATATTTTAAATAAGCTTAAAAAAGTAACAATCGATACAAATACAAATATTTATAAATTTAATAAAGAATAGTTTTATCGAAAATAAGATAAAATAATTTGAATCATTAAAAAAAGTTTATTGGATTATTTCAATAAGAAATAAATTGTAAAATAAAAAAGAAAGGTTTTTTTATAGTCAAATTTTAACTTTCAATACTTTTAAATGTTCTAATTAGACTATAAGACTTAAAATATTTTTTATTTTTATTTTTGTAAAAGTGAATAAGTTAAGAGCATAAAAATTTTTAAGGTATAATGAAGAGAAGAAAAAATATTTTTACAAATAATTAATATAAAGTATATATCAAAAAAGTTTATTATTTAAATAAAGAATTAAAAATGTTTTAAAGTATTTTAACGACTTTAAGAAAAACAATAAAAGAAATAATATTTCAAATATATAAACTTTAAGAATTAACAATCTATACAAATATTTATAATTTAGTAGAAGACAATTCGATCGCTAATAATTTAAAAGATTTGAACTATGAAAAATAAGAATTTCTTATAAATTTTATTTTAAAACGAAATAAATTAAAAATAGATTCATTACAATGACACAATTGACAATTAAAATTTTAACGGATAAACAAGTTGGATTTATTAGAAATAAAAAATCTATTTTAAAATCTTGATATTTTCTATTATACTTTATTTTATGATTCTTTTAAATTTAAGACGGTTAATTTTTTAAATAAAGCAAACTGATTAAAAAAGAGAAAACTTTTTCTAACTTATTATATTTTTAGATATATGATATTATTAACTCAATGTGATGGACCGGCATTATGGCAAATATCTCTTCAAGAACCAGCTAGTATTAGTATGGAAGGGATTTTAATCTTTAATAAACATTTATTTTTTTTATTAACTTTGATTGTTTTATTTGTAGGTTGGCTACTGTTTAATACTATTTATTATTATATGGAATTCAATAATAAATATAATTCAAAATTTGTTCATTCTAAAGAATTAGAAATTGTTTGGACATCAGTTCCCGCTTTAATTTTATTAATATTATCTACACCATCTTTTACATTATTGTATGCAATGGATGAAATAGCAGAACCAGAATTATCTTTAAAGATTTTAGGTCATCAATGGTTCTGGAGCTACGAAATTTCTGATTTTAATTCTTGTCAAAAACAAGAACAAAGTCTAAAATATGTTTGTTATATGATGGTTTTAGATGGTCTTCCAAAAACTAAACAAGGATATTTTAGATTGTTAGAAACGAATAAACGAGTGATTTTACCAACAAATACTCACTTAAGATTACTTGTAACTGCTGCTGATGTATTACATAGCTGGACAGTTCCATCTTTTGGTTTAAAAATTGATGCATGCCCTGGTCGATTAAACCAAGTAAATTTATTCATAAAACGAATTGGTGTCTTTTTTGGTCAATGTAGTGAAATTTGTGGTGTTAATCATGGATTTATGCCAATTGCAGTAGTGTCTTTACCTACATTACAATTTCATCATTATATCATGACAAAATTAGAATTATATTAGTTTTAAAAAGCTTATAGCTCAGTCGGTTTAGAGCGTACGCCTGATAAGCGTAAGGTCGGTAGTTCAAATCTACTTAAGCTTAATTTTTAATTTAATATAAAAATGACACTAAAAAAAAAATCTTTAAAAAAAAAAATAAAAAATTTTACGGTTAATTTTGGTCCACAACATCCTGCAGCTCATGGAGTTTTAAGGTTAGTATTAGAGTTGAAAGGAGAAATTGTTGAAAGAGCAGATCCGCATATCGGACTTCTTCATAGAGGTACAGAAAAGTTAATAGAATATAAAACTTATCTTCAGGCATTACCTTATTTTGATAGATTAGATTACGTATCTATGATGGTACAGGAACATACTTTTTGTTTAGCCATTGAAAAATTATTTAATGCAAAAATTCCTGTGAGAGCACAGTATATTAGAGTTTTATTTGCCGAAATTACTAGACTTTTAAATCATTTATTAGCAGTTGGTTGCCATGCGATGGATGTAGGAGCTATGACACCTTTTTTATGGTTTTTTGAAGAACGTGAAAAATTAATGGAATTTTATGAACGTGTCTCTGGTGCTCGAATGCATGCTGCATATATTAGACCAGGAGGTGTTCATACTGATATTCCTTTAGGTTTATTAAATGACCTCTATATTTTTATTGAACAATTTAATACAAGATTATTGGAAGTTGAAGAAATGCTTAATGAAAATCGAATTTGGAAACAACGTTTAGTCGATATAGGAGTAGTCTCTGCAAAAGATGCATGTCAATGGGGATTTAGTGGCGTTATGTTACGAGGATCGGGTATACAATGGGATTTAAGAAAAAGTTATCCCTATGAAATATATAAAGATTTAGATTTTAATATTCCTGTTGGTACAAATGGTGATTGTTTTGATCGATATCTTATTCGTATTTTCGAAATGAAAGAATCATTAAAAATTATTGAACAATGTTTAAATAAAATGCCATTAGGTATTATTAAAAGCAGTGATCATAAATTAACACCTCCTTCAAGAAAAGAGATTAAAAATTCGATGGAATCGTTAATTCATCATTTTAAAATTTATACTCAAGGTTTTGTTATTTCTCCAAATGAAACTTATATTGCAACGGAAGCCCCTAAAGGTGAGTTTGGTGTATACTTAATTTCTAATAATACAAATCGTCCATATCGGTGTAAAATAAAAGCTCCAGGGTTTGCACATTTACAAGGACTTAATTATATGGCAAAAGATCATTTAATTGCAGATGTTGTGACAATTATAGGTACTCAAGATATTGTATTTGGTGAAATAGATCGTTAAATTCAAGTTAATGATTAAAAGCTACGTTTTTTTTAAAAATATAAACATTTGTTCAGACGGAAGTACATTAACACTTACTTATTCGTTTAATTATTTAAAAAAATTTGAAAAAGTAAAATTTTTTGAAAAAGATTTTAAAAGTTTTCAAATTAAATTTCAAAATCAATTTTCATTTTTTTCAAATAAATTATTGCTAAATAATAAAAATTTATATTACAGACAAAAATATTTTAAAATGTAAAAAATTAATTATTTTAAGAAAGAAAATTGGTATTAAACAAATAAAAAAAGCATGCATTAAAAAAAAATATTTATTATATTATATGAAAATATTTCCATATAATATAATAATAATATCTGCTTGCTCTTTCTTATTTTATTTAGGTGTAGGTTCAAATCCTACTCTTTCTAATTCAAATTTAATTTTTATAAAATGAATAAACAAGTAATTATAGAAAATTTACGTTCTTTGTCTAAAATTTGTCCTGTAGAAAAAATTCAAATTTTTAATGACAATTTAATTTTAGTAGTTAAACCAAACATTTTAATAAATATACTTTTGTTTTTTAAATATAATGTTTTGTATCAGTTTGAAATTTTAACTTGTATTTCAGGTGTAGATTATCCTATGAATAAATATCGTTTCAAAGTAGTTTACGAATTGTTAAGTATTAGATACAATATTCGAATTAGAATTGTAACTTTTACTCATGAATTATTAGGAGTTGAGTCTTGTGATAAAATTTTTCCTGCAGCAAATTGGTATGAGTGTGAAATTTGGGATATGTTTGGTGTTTTTTTTAAAAATCATTCTAATTTAAAAAGAATTTTAACTGATTATGGTTTTGAAGGGTTTCCGTTACGAAAAGACTTTCCGTTAAGTGGCTATGTTGAAATGCGTTATAATGAAATTGAAAAACGAGTCGTAAATGAATCTATAGAATTAGCACAAGAATACAGAACATTTGCTTTTTTGTCACCATGGGAATCTCAGTCAACTTTTTAATTTATATAACTAATTAGTTTTAATGAAAAAACATTTAATAAGTGATAAAAAAAAAAGAAAACTTTCGTTAAAGTATGAAAATAAACGTATCATTTTAAAAAGTATTTATCATAATAGTAATCTTTGTAAAACAACTAGATGGAATGCTAGTTTATTATTAACTGATTATTGTTATAAGAATGCTACAAAAACTCGATTTGTCAATAGATGTATATTTACAGGTCGAAAAGGAAAATTTCGTCAATATTATCGATTTTCTAGATTAATCTTTTTAAATTTAGCTAGAAATGGTTTAATTAATGGTATTCGAAAGTCTACCTGGTAAAATTTTTTATATAAATGGCAACAGTAATAAATACTACAAATTCAATTTATTTATTTGTAACTCGATGGCTTTTTTCTACAAATCATAAAGATATTGGTACTTTGTATATTATTTTTGGAGCAATTTCTGGTATTGCAGGAACTGCTTTATCTTTATACATTCGATTAACTTTATACCAACCTAATGGCGGTTTTTTAGAACATAATAATCAATTATATAATGTAATTGTAACTGGTCATGCATTTCTTATGATTTTTTTTATGGTAATGCCTACATTAATTGGTGGTTTTGGTAATTGGTTTGTTCCGTTAATGATTGGAGCACCAGATATGGCATTTCCTAGAATGAATAATATTAGTTTTTGGTTATTACCTCCTTCTTTATTATTATTAATAGCTTCAGTTTTATCTGAAGCAGGAGTTGGTACAGGTTGGACTGTGTACCCTCCATTAGCTGGAAATACTGCTCATTCTGGAGGTGCGGTAGATCTAGCTATTTTTAGTTTGCATTTATCAGGAGCTGCTTCTATTTTAGGTGCAATCAATTTTATATGTACTATTTTTAATATGCGAGTTAAAAGCTTGTCATTTCATAAATTACCTTTATTCGTTTGGTCAATTTTAATTACCGCGTTTTTGCTATTGTTATCTTTACCTGTATTAGCAGGAGCAATTACTATGTTATTAACTGATAGAAATTTTAATACTACATTTTTTGATCCAGCAGGTGGAGGTGACCCTGTTTTATATCAACATTTATTTTGGTTTTTCGGTCATCCAGAAGTATACATATTAATTTTGCCGGGTTTTGGTATAATTAGTCATATTATAGTAAGTACTGCTCGAAAACCTATTTTTGGTTATTTAGGAATGGTTTATGCTATGATTTCAATTGGTGTCCTTGGATTTATTGTATGGGCTCATCATATGTATACTGTAGGTTTAGATATAGATACTCGAGCATATTTTACAGCAGCAACAATGATTATCGCAATTCCAACAGGAATTAAAATTTTTAGTTGGTTGGCAACATTATGGGGAGGTTCTATTGATTTACGAACTCCTGCTTTATTTGCTATAGGTTTCATTTTTTTATTTACTATCGGAGGAGTAACTGGAGTAGTTTTAGCCAATTCAGGTATAGATATTGTATTACATGATACTTACTATGTGGTAGCGCACTTTCATTACGTGTTAAGTATGGGAGCAGTTTTTTCTATGCTAGGTGCTGTTTATTTTTGGTTTGAAAAAATTACAGGAGTTAGATATTCAGAGATTCTAGGTAAAATTCATTTCTGGGGATTTTTTGTGGGAGTAAATTTGACATTTTTCCCTATGCATTTTTTAGGTGTAGCTGGTATGCCTAGAAGAATTCCAGATTATCCAGATGCATTTTATACATTTAATAAATTAGCATCTTGGGGTTCTAGCATTTCAGCAATATCATCTTTATTCTTTTTTTATGTTATTTTTGAAGCGTTTTCTTCGAATCGAAAAGTTATAAATTCCTAGATTTTACATTTATTTTTGTTTGGGGATTTGGGATATAGCCAAGAGGTAAGGCCTTCGTTTTTGGTACGACTATTCAAAGGTTCAAATCCTTTTATCCCAAAAGTTATGGTATTCCAAATTTTTTTGTATTTAGCTCACAAAATTAGGTAAGAGTGTTTTTAATCATTATTATTATTAAAACTATGGTTCAACTCCATTAAATACTAAGAAATAAGAAAATGTATTTACTTTTAGTTTTTTTACCTTTAATAGGATCTATTTGCGCTGGTTTGTTTGGACGATATTTAGGCCCAAAGGGTTCTTCAATTTTAACTGTTACTTGCTTAATAACTACGTTTTCGATTTCTATTTTTGCATTTTATGAAGTAGCTATAATGGGTTGTTCTGTTTATATTAAACTTGTGACTTGGATTGATTCTGAATTGTTAAATGTGGATTGGGGATTTTTGTTTGACAGTTTGACTGTAATTATGTGTTGTGTTGTTACTTTTGTATCTTCGTTAGTTCATATATACTCAACAGAATATATGTCTCATGATCCTCATTTATCACGATTTATGTCTTACTTATCTTTGTTTACTTTTTTTATGTTAATTTTAGTAACTGCAGACAACTATATTCAATTGTTTGTTGGATGGGAAGGTGTAGGTTTATGTTCATATTTATTAATTAATTTCTGGTATACAAGAATTCAAGCAAACAAAGCAGCTATTAAAGCAATGATTTTAAATCGTATTGGTGACTTTGGTTTAGTTTTAGGTATTTTAATCATTTTTATAAAATACAAAGCTGTAGATTACGCTACTGTGTTTGCAATTACGCCTTTTTTTGTTAATGAATCTTTTATTTTTTTTAATTTAAATTTTAATTTAATTGATATTATTGGGTTTTTTCTTTTTATAGGTGCTATTGGTAAATCTGCTCAGCTAGGATTACACACGTGGCTTCCAGATGCAATGGAAGGACCAACTCCAGTTTCTGCTTTAATTCATGCAGCAACAATGGTAACCGCAGGTGTATTTTTAATTGCTCGAAGTTCTCCTTTGTACGAATATACTCCCGTTATTTTAAATTTGATTACAATTTTTGGCGCCAGTACAGCATTTTTTGCAGCTACAGTAGGTTTATTACAAAACGATTTAAAAAGAGTAATTGCCTATTCCACTTGTAGTCAATTAGGTTATATGGTTTTTGCTTGTGGATTATCGAACTATTCAGTTGGTGTATTTCATTTAGTAAATCATGCGTTTTTTAAAGCTTTATTATTTTTAGGTGCTGGTTCAATTATTCATGCTGTTGCAGATGAACAAGATATGAGAAAAATGGGAGGTTTAAAACTTTTAATACCATTTACTTATTCTATGATGGTTATTGGTTCTTTAGCATTAATCGGTTTTCCATTTTTAACTGGTTTTTATTCAAAAGATGTTATTTTAGAGGCAGCTTATGGAAAATACTCAGTTTATGGTCATTTTAGTTATATTTTAGGATCGGTAGGTGCGTTTTTAACAGCTTTTTATTCTACTCGGTTAGTATATTTAACATTTTTATCTCAGCCAAATGGTTATAAATCTATAATTTGCTATTCGACAGATTCTTCTTATCAAATTTGTACTGCTTTAATGACATTAGCTATACCTAGCATTTTTATAGGATTTTATACAAAAGATATGATTATTGGATTGGGAACCGATTTTTGGGGATCTTCTTTATTTGTGCTGCCGGAACACATGAATATGATTGATGCTGAATTTATAGAACATTTTTTTAAAATATTACCAGTAATATTAAGTCTTTGTGGTGTTATCAGTTCGTTTTTACTTTATACATTTGGAAATAACATATTATTTCAATTAAAAATGTCTTTTTTTGGTAAAAAGTTATATAATTTTTTAAATAAAAAATGGTTTTTTGACAAAGTATATAATGAATATATTGGTCAGGCATTATTTAAATTTGGATACAATATTAGTTATAAAATAATTGATAGAGGTATTTTTGAAATTTTTGGGCCATTAGGCTTATCAACTGTAATTTCTAAAAAAGCATTTTTTATAACTAAATTACAATCAAGCTTTATATATCACTATACTTTGTTAATTTTAGTAGGTAGTACGTTTTTATTAGGAATACGACAATTTTGGATTTTTTTTGGTGAAAGTTTTGATTATCGATTATCTTTAATTTTTTTTACTTTGTTATTTTTTACTTTAAAAAACAATAAAATAAATATTTATATATATATGATAAGTATCTTTAATATTTTAAACACATTATCGTTTGTCAGTAAAAAGAGAGAACAAAATGCTATTTTTTTTCAACATGTTTTAAACAATCAACAATTTAAGTATTTAAAAACTAAACATTCATGGCATTTAGTAGACCCTAGTCCGTGGCCTTTAGTTGCTGCTTTAGGAGCATTTTTTATGACTAGTGGTGGTGTTTTGTATATGCAAAATTTTATCGGAGGTGGTCAATTATTAGTTACTGGATTTGTTATAGTATTATTTGTAATGTATACCTGGTGGAGAGATATTATTCGAGAAGCTACTTTTGAAGAACAACATACTTTTTCAGTACAACGAGGATTACGGTTAGGTATGATTTTATTTATTATTTCAGAAGTCATGTTTTTTTTCGCATTTTTTTGGGCATTTTTTCATTCAAGTTTATCTCCTGTTTTTAATATTGGTGGTGTGTGGCCTCCTGTATCAATTCAAACAATTCAAACTTCTGGTATTCCGTTAACAAATACTTTTTTTTTATTAAGTTCTGGTGCAACAGTAACTTGGGCACATCACGCGATCATTGTACGAGCAAAAAAACAAGCTATAATATCTTTAATTTTAACAATTATTTTAGCTTTAGTATTTACTTTATTTCAGGGTATAGAGTATTTAGATGCTCCATTTACTATAACAGATGGTGTGTTTGGCTCATGTTTTTACATGGCAACGGGATTTCACGGTTTTCATGTATTTGTAGGTACAATAGCTCTTTTCGTATCGTTAATACGAATAGTATTTAATCATTTTACTTCTACTCATCATTTTGGGTTTGAAGCAAGTGCTTGGTATTGGCATTTTGTAGATGTTGTATGGTTGTTTTTATTTGTTACCGTATATTGGTGGGGAGGACTGCATTAGTTTTTCCTTTTTATAAATTTCTCGTATAAAATGCCTTAAAACTGCAGCATCTAAACTATGAATTAAATACGGCAAAAAACAAGTTTCGTGATGTCTTAAACTAATGGTAGGTTTTCCATCTTTTAAATCTGTTTCATTAATACTAATATTGTATAATTCATTTGTTACTGGATTTAATTGTCGTTTTCTTCTTACTGTAGATTTAAAAAAAGTCCAGGATAATTTTTCACCATCTAGTGTTTTTAAACTCAAATACTTAGTTTCTTTAACAACTAATTTTGCTGCTTCATTTAAAAGGTCTAACTTTTTATTAAGATTTGGAATTAAAGTGGATACGAAATCAGGGTATTTCATGGCAAACATAGATAAACAATTATGCTCTTCATAATTAGGAACAGTGACATATTCCTGAGTCCATTTTTCTTTTAAAAATTCAAGTCTCCCATATCCTGTTTGATTATAAGCATAACACATAAGCGAATATTTATGTACTTTTAAATTTGTAGATAAAAACTCTATGACTCGTTCATTGTTTATTTTTAAATCGTTAACTAAAAAAGTTTTAACGTTTTCCATTACCCATTTATAAGGGTTTCTTGGCTCAGGAATACATAAATTACATTCTATTGCTAATTTTTTATCTCTCAATACAAAAGATAAAAAACCACACCACTAGCTACTTGATCTAGTTCTAACATTAAAGATGTTTTTCCTGTTTTCTCTGCGATTAGTAAATTTAAATGTATATTTATAAAGTATAAAGAATCTTTACACTTACTAAAATCTATATAATGAGAATGAAAAAAGTTATATATTTTTTTTTCTGAGGGGTTAGTATTTAAAAATAAATTAAATTTATCTAAAATACTACTATTTTTGTAATAGTTTAATAAAATATGTATCAAACCAGATTTTGTTAATTTAATTGGGGAAGATTCACACAACAAGTGTTTAAAACTTCCCGAAACTCTTGAAATCCAGTGTTCTACTGGATATAATCTTAATCGTATGTCAAATGCATCCGTGATATACAAAGGAAGACGTCTGTATAAATAAGCCATTGTTGCTTTTGTAACAAAAGATTTTCTTTTTATTTTTAGCTCTTCATACGTATTTTTTAGATCTTCTATTTGAAAAAAATTAATCATTTGTAACTTAGGGGTTCCAACGATTTCAAACATGTCTTTTTTATCATATGGATTTTTTGTAAATACTTTATGTATATCCTCTTGTAATTTAGAATAATGATTTGCTTGTCAAGAATTAGTAACGTTCACATCAATTGAAGCTTTATGTAATGTTTCATAAAGCTCTATTTCGGACATCTTTGGAAACGGTAAATTCAACATTTCTTCTAAATAAGAATTCTCAAATAATGTCTGCAAAAAAGTTAACAGTGGAATAGATATATTAAACTTTTTATTTCTAGAAATTTCCAGTACATTTCGAAAAGAAGAAGATCTAGCAAAATTGCCATCACCGTTTTTTATAGGAGTCAATAAATTATCTAATAGTTCACTATTTATTATTGTCTTATTAGGTAAAATTCGTGGCAATTTTAATGGTTTTATTATATGTTGTAGTGGTATCTTACTTGATATTATGTAATAATACTCACTTTTGAATTTTTGTTCTATTTTACTATTTACTTTTTCAATGATAAATAAGTCAGATTCTTCTATAAAATCTAGCAAATTATGAGCGTTGGTAACATGTAATGTCCATGGATTTGGGTTTTTATCACTTAATTTAATATATGTTTTTTTTATGTTATTCTGTAACACAATAAAATTTTCTTCAGTTAGTTCTGTCATATTTTTTTCTGCAGCGTAATTCATTACGGAGTAAATAATTCTTAAAGCTAAATGATTAGTAAATTCATTAGCCACCGTTGATTTTTTTATTACAAATGGAATCTCACCAGTTTCTTGATACCTTTCAAATATCTTTATCTTCTAGATTAGATATAAATATAGATTCGTATGCTTTATTTAACATTATTTTAATTATATCTGCAAATATGTCTTTAGGAGAAATGGTTTTACATATTTTTTTATAATCTTCATCATTTAATTGTTCTACAACTTGTTGGAAAGCCAGATTATTTAATTTAGTGGAAAAATGATTAATAATAAGTTTTACTTTGAAATTGAAAAAATAGCGATATGATCGTTCTGTTTTTTTTAATTGCTCTTCTGAAGGAAAAGAATAGTCATTGAAGAATTTTTCAAAAATACCATAAGAAACGTGAAAATATTCAATTAGTTGATCTGGATTTTCTATTCTAATGAATTTTCTGCCTACTAACTTCCAACTAAACTCATCATCCGACAACTTATCGATCTCAAATTGAAGTAATGCTTTTTGTTTTTTTGTTAATTTATTAAAATTTGAGCAATTTTCAGTTAACTTATTTATTTGACTTAAAAAATGTGGAGTGAAAAAAGTATTTGATTTACTGTAATCATAATTTATAGGTATATTTGTATTTTCATCCATATCACCTTTTGCTATATTGTAAAAATAAGTTGTCAATTTTATTTTTTCCTCAGCAATTTCTTGTAGAATGTTGTGTAAATCTACATCAGGTTTATACATTTTGCCCTTTTCAACGCTGAAATCTTGTAGGTTTTTTATGTGTTTTATTAATGTCATGTATTTAAAAAAAAATGAATAATAACAATGTAAATAATAATTTAATTATAAGTCTTTTAACTTTATTGTTAATAATATTATTAGGAGATTTGTATCTTTTAAATACTCAGATTACAACTTTATTAAATTTAATCCACGACCAATCAATAAAAATTCAAGAATTAGAAAATTTGATTAAAAAAGAGTCTGTGGTCTCATCTGACGCAAACACTACTTTAAAAGTAATAACTGGTGTTGTGGCGTTTATTGGAATTATTGTGGTTTTAGTTTATTTTGGAGGAGTAGATATGGATTTGATAACCACTAATATAAATACAACTGCAAATCAAGTTGTGGAGCTTATAAATAAAAAGAACTCATTAGATGGATCTAACATTGAAACTGTTTGGATTCACGAAAGAAAAATAGCGGAAGAGTCATTAAATTATTTGAATTCAAAATTTGATTTAATGGAATCAAAATTATCTACTATTTTAAATAACATTTATACTATGGCATCTAGTCATGATTATAACAAATTAATTAATAATTACGATAAAACTTCGACTATTATTAAATCGACTACTATTAAATAATGATATCTCGGTTTCATATTAAAGAGTTACTAATTTCTCGCAAATAAATCTATTATGTAATAATATGTAATAACTTGAAATCCAATTTTTACTAAAATGATGGAATTGGTAGACATGCTAGGTTTAGGTTCTAGTTCTTTAAGAGTAGGGGTTCAAGTCCCCTTTTTAGTAAATAAAACAGATTTTACTTAAAAACTGGATTAAAGTTTAAGCGCTATATTTATATACTATAACTGAAATTTGTTTTTTCTATTCTATACGATTTTGAACAATTAATCATAGTTAATGAATATTTTGAATATAAATCTTTACCTCCTATATAGAAATCATGTAACCATAGTTTTAATTTTGTTGTAAAAATTTTACTTCTTTTCATTTTAAACTTATTACATATATTTAAGTTTAAAGCTATTGATGTTTCTTTATTCATGTAATAGTTTTTATTATTTAAAACTTGATTAGTATAATATAAGAATCCAATGAAATTTCTGTATTTTAAAAATGTTTTATTATTATATGATATAATTGTATTATATTTCACATTCGATACAAAAGAAATTTTCTTTGTATTGGCAAATAATTTTCGAATTATTTGCCAATCTTCTCTTGTTTGTTTTAATGTTGGAATAAATTTAATATTTTTTTTAAAAATGCCTTCCGTGTTTAAATAAGTTCCAGTTGATTCAAAAAATAAATTATTTGGTAAATTAGTATATTGATAAATTTTATACTTATTTGAAAATTTTTTCGAAATAGTTATAGGAAATCCATTATTTTGTTCAATAAAAAACGTTGGGTTTTTACTTGAATCTGTGAAGTAATTTAACAATTTTAGATTTATAACTTTTTTAAAATTTAAATCGTTCATGTTCGTGTTGATACAATAAAATCCTCCATTATTTAAAAAATCAGTATCAGAAACAGATTTTATATTTTGTAAATAATACGTTCCAGCTTGGTTTATTGACGAATTTAATACATTTAAATTATTCCAATTTGTGTAATGGTTATTTAAATTCCTTTTTATATGTTCTAAGATCAATGAAATATCTTTAGAATCTTTTCTGTTAAAAATTTCACTACTTACAATAATTATAGGATTTGTGTTATTTATTACTAATTCTTGACAAAAAATGTTATTTCCTTCTGCAATAGAGCTTAATGTTTTTAAATTTAAACTTAGGTAGGATGTTGGAATTGTTAAATCAGTTATTGCATTCATATTTAAGATTTTAAAGTTTCCTTTAGAATATCGTTGTTTTAATTTAAAGTTTAAAGATGATCCTTCATATCTTGTGTTTACACCGATTAAAAGGCATAATTTAGAAGTTGAAATTTGATTATTTTTTAAAGTTGACTTTAATAAAAAGTTTGATTCTATATCATTATTTATACAACCACCTTCTAGTATTCTTAACTTTATAAAAGAATATTTTTTTGTCAATAAGATTAACAAATTTAATACTTCTAGAGATATATTTGTTGTAAATATTATTGTTAATTTTTTTACAGTTAGTAAATGTTTGGTTAAATGATCTTGAAAATATATAGTTTTAATTATTTCTACAAACAATAATTCCCATGTTTTTGATGACTCTAGAGAGTTTCTTTCAGTAATAGAGTAACCATTTAATACACGTTCTGGAGAAAACATCCCATCAAAAGAAAATCTTGTTTTATCGGTTATCCAATTTATTTCTTGATTGGTATAATCCGGTAATATTTTAATTATTTTATTGTTTTTTAAATATACTTGTAAATCTGTACAAAATCCATTTGTGAAATCTATGGAATTAATGTTTTTTAACTCCCAACTTCTGTAAGTAAAAGGATATGGTTTAGATGTTAATGCTCCAACTGGACATAGATCTATAATATTTCCGGATAATTCAGATTGAAATGTTTTTGTTACGTATGTACCAATTTCACTATTCATGCCTCTTCCAAACATACCTAACTCGTCTATTCCAGCAATTTCACTTGCAAATCGAACGCATCTAGTACAATGTATACATCTTGTCATTACCGTTTTTACGATAGGTCCTATATTTTTATCAGTAACAACTCGTTTAAAGTTATAAAATCGTTTTTTTGACAAGCCAAAAAAAAAAGATTGGTCTTGTAAATCACATTCTCCACCTTGATCACAAATTGGACAATCTAATGGATGATTTAACAGTAAAAATTCTAATACGTTTTCTCGTGCTTTTTTTACTAATGGGCTATTCGTAAAAATTTTGTTATTTATTAAAGAGGATTTAGCACTCATTGAACACGATACAATAGGTTTTGGAGAATTTGCCAGTTCTACGAGACACATTCGGCAATTTCCAGAAATGGACAAACTTTTATGATAACAATAATGAGGAATATTTATGCCTACTACGGTTTTACAGTACTCAATTAATGCTGCGTCTTGTTTCCATGTAGTTTCTTCAAAATTGTTATTTTGAAATTCTAAAGTATAATTAAATTTTATATTGTTAATATAAAAATATTTCACATGTTTAATTGAATCTTTGAAAATGTAGCTTAATTTGGTTAAAGCGTCGACCTGTCACGTCGAAGAGTGCGAGTTCAAGTCTCGTCTTTTTCGACTAAAAAGTATTTTTAACTTTTAAGATGTTTTATTTTATCTAAGTTTATAGTATTTTTTAACTTATAATAAATGGATAATATAGCTAATCCTATTGCAGATTCTGTAGCTGCAATTGTTAAAATAAACAAAACAAAAATATATCCTGTAATATCATCTAAATAAATTGAGAAAATTATAAAGTTTAAATTCACAGATAGCAACATTAATTCAATAGACATTACTGTTATGATTATATTTTTTCTATTTAATATTAATCCTAAAGTTCCTATTAAGAATAAAACTATAACAACACTTATAAAGTAGTTTATATTTAACATTATCATTATTTATTTTATTAATTTGTTGTATTATTGGGTATGCTGAGATTTGAACTCAGGGCCTGTGGATTAAAAGTCCAATGCACTAACCAACTGAGCTACATACCCAAATATAAAAAATAATATTATAGTGCAAATAAAATTAAAAAGCCCATCATTAATGAGAATAAAGCAATAGCTTCAGTTAAAGCGAATCCAAAAATTGCTAATTTAAATAATTCGTCTTTTAATGAAGGGTTTCTAGAAACTCCAATTACTAATGCTCCAAATACTGTACCAATACCAACACCTGCTCCTGCTAATCCAATAGTTGCTAATCCAGCTCCGATAAATTTAGCTGCTTGTAATAACATAATTTATTGTTAAATAAATTTAAAGTGTATCGGAAAAGACTAAAGCAGCTATTAGATACTAGTTTTGATTTAAGTCTTCATCAAAAAATTTAAATTTTTTGTCTTTTAAAATAATTTATTAAATTGTTATTTTTTGTTTTTTTGCAATTACTTACTAATGGTTTAAATTTAAACTATTATTTTAGTTTTAACAGGAAGTTTTGCGCCTCCGGTTTTAAATGCGGAAATTGCAGTATTTATGTTAATGCCACAAATTTCAAATAGTATAGCACCACCCGCGATTCGAGTTGCCCAATAACTTACGGATCCTTTACCTTTACCCATTCGAACTTCAGTTGGTTTTTTTGTAATAGGTAATGTCGGAAATATTCTAATCCAAAGTTTTCCTTTTCTTTGTATTTTTCTATTAATAGCTTGACGCGCTGCTTCTAACTGTTTTGCTGAAATAGTACCAGATTCTAAAGCTTTTAATCCAATAGTTCCAAATTTTAGCTGATTTGATTTAAAGTTTAAATATTTTAGCTTTCCTTTTTTTATTTTTTTATATTTTGATCTTTTTGGTTGTAGAAACATAATTAAGCTATATATAGGATATTTTATTTTTCACAAATCCAAAGTTTTATTCCAAAGGTACCATTTTTTGTAAAAGCTACACTGTGACTAAAATTTATTTTAATATTTACTGACTGTAAAGGAATAGAGCCTATTTGTATTATTTTCTGATTTGCTCGAAGCGCACCGTTAAATCTGCCTTTAATTGTCAGTTTTATTCCTGTAATTTTGGACAATTTTGATTTTATAAGTTGTAATAATGTAGCTTTTAGTATGGATAAAAAAAATCCATGGCGTTTTTTAATTTTTTGAAATTGAACTGCTATAAATTCTGCTAGTAATTTTGAAGACGTTTCTTCAACAGTAGCAATAAGTGTAATATACAATAATTCTTTAAATATAGTATTATTTTTAAATTTTCTTAATTTTTCAATTCGTTTTTGAAAAATAGCTTCTAAATTATTTTTATACTTTTCATTTAAATTTTGACTTTTTATTTTAAACCGTGTAATACAGGTTTTTTTAAAAAATAATTTTACGCAGATAAGAATTTGATCAAATAAAAGTTTTAACTCATCACTATTTTTGTTAAAAGATAATTTAGTAGCTGTTGAAACATAGTATGAAATATAAATAGTAATGTTTGTCTCAGAATACCAAATTTTATAGTTATGTAGTAATAGTCCATTTAATATTAATATTTGTTTTAAATAATTTTGAATTCTAAAGTTTTTATAGATAAATAACGTTGAGTCTTCAAAACTTTTTTCTATATATTTAAATTTCCATTGTAAGTTGTTTTTTAAACCTAATCTAAAAATATTGGAATTTACTTTTTGCCCCATTAATTTCTTTTATATATATTTATTTAGTTTTTTTTTTTTTGTAGGAAAATTTTTTTCGAGTCGGCACAAATTCTCCAAATTTATAACCTATCATTTCATTCGTAACTTTAATTTTTGAAAAAGTTTTTCCATTATGAATATAAAAATTTAAATCTAAAAATTGAGGTATTATTTTTGACTTTCTTGAATTTGTATATAATTCATTTTTCGATGAAAATTTAATTTTTAAAGTTTCAGATAATAAATTTTTTTGAATATAAGGACCTTTCCACTTAGCTCTGCTCATGGTTGCTTTTTATAATGTGAATTTAAAAATTAAAATTGTTTGCTTTTTATTATAATTAATTTGTTTCGAGATCGACTAGTTTTTCCGTTTTTGGTAGGTTTCCCCCAAGGAGTAACAGATGACCGTCCACCGGAAGTAGCTCCACCATGTGGATGATCAATTGGATTCATTGCAACTCCTCGAACAATCGGTCTTTTATTTAACCATCTGTTTCTACCTGCTTTACCTACTGTAGTTAAAAATAAATGTTCATTAGACACGATTCCAATAGTTGCGTAGCATAGAATCGAAACATATCTATGTTCTCCGGAATTTAATTTAATTCTAGCATATTGTGTTGTTTTTTCAATTAATTGTCCGTACGTTCCAGCTGCTCGGCATAACTGTGCTTTTTTATTTAGATGAACAGAAATATTATGTATACAGCTGCCTATTGGAATTTTTAAAAAAGGTAAAGAATGACCTATTTTCGGTTCTGCATTTTGACCTGATTTAATAATATCTCCTATTTTCAAATTTTTAGCTGCTAAAACGTAATAATAGTTTTGATTTAATAAGTCGAATACAGATGCAATATTGGCAGTTCTGTACGGGTCATATTCTATGCTTGTAATTATTCCAGTAGAGTTAGTTGTTCTTAAAAAATTAATAATTCTATATTTTTTTATATGTCCTCCTCCTTTATGATATGATGTAATTTTTCCACGAACGTTTCGTCCAGCTTTATTTTTAACACCTACAATTTTGTGTTTTAAAAGTGATGTTTTATTTAAATTTGATTTATTTAATTGTATTAAATTTCGTTGTGAAGGTGTTGTTGGTTTAAATTTTTTAAGTTGCATTTAATTTAAATATTAATGGTTTAAATTTATAAAAAATATCATGATTCTATTAAAAATATTACCTAAAAGAAATACAATAAATGTCGTAAGAATAAAGTATTACATTGATCAACTAAAACAATCAATAGAGTTTTTTAATTATATTAAAAATTTTAAAAAATTCAAATATACTAAAAAATTAATAAATATGTTTATTTTATTTAAATTTTCTAAAAGTTTACATTTTGTAAATACGAATAACAAAAAGAATATAAAACAAAACTTAATTAAATATATTATTAATATCCACTTTTCAAATACAAATACATTAGTAAATGTAACAGATATTAAAGGAAATCCTCTTATTATATTAACATCAGGCTTAATCAAATTAAAAGGTAAAGAAAAAAAGACTCAGCCTATTGCATTACTAAATATTTTTAAAGCACTGTTAATAAAAGCAAAATTTTTATTTAAAACTCCTATTGCGTTGCATTTTAAAAACGTAAAAACATATTATGAATCTTTTTTAATTAATTCTTTAAAAAATAAAGTTTTTATAAAAACAATTCGAAGTTATAACCTAGTAGCACATAATGGTTGTCGTTTAAAAAAATTGAGTCGATTTAAACGAAGAAAAAAAAAAAAATAAATATAATTGAAAGAGTGGCTGAGTGGTTAAAAGTGGCAGACTGTAAATCTGTTAGGTTATCCTATCGTAGGTTCGAATCCTACCTCTTTCAATATAAATTTTAGATCTTTTATACAAAATTTGGATCTGCTTTATGCTTTAAAAAATATATAAGTGTTAAAACTATAACATCACGATTTATTTATATAATTTTATAAGACTCTGTGTATATTTTAAATTTAAAGATTACATACTATTTTATAGCTTAAACGAAATATAACGCAGTTTGGTAGCGTGCCTGTTTTGGGTACAGGAAGTCATGTGTTCAAATCACATTATTTCGATTTTTTAATTTATTGTAAGGTTGTTTAAAAAATCGTTTTAACGATTTAGTTAAAATTATTATTTGTTTCTGATAATTTAATGTTTTAATTGTACTGACTTGATTACTTGAATATATTTTATTATTTAGTTTTAAACTTAAAAATGTTGTAATTGTATTTAAAGTTTGTAATTGTGATATGAAAAAATCATTATATGTGTTTTTTTTTAAACTTATTATTATTATTGATCCACTTATTAGTGAACTTAAATTTTTAAAAATTGAATTGTTTAAAAAGTTTATAGTTAAATTATTATTCAATTTATAACATTTTAGATTTTTAGTCTGAAAATTTTGTTGTAATTTTAACCAATTTTTAAAGTTTAAATCACTACTATTATATATAAAAAACATTTTTTGATTTTTAAAGTAATTTTTTATTTTATAATATTTATAGTTTTTTAATTTTAGTTTCATTAAGTTATAAAAGTTTAAATGTTAAATTTAAATTAGGCTTAGTAGGATTTGAACCTACGACTAAACCGTTATGAGCGGTACGTTCTACCTCTGAACTATAAGCCTATGTTTTTAAAAATGTAATATCGGCAATATTTTATTTAAAAATTTTATTAAATGGGAAATTTAACGATTGGTCAATTATTAATTTTAATAGTTATTTGTATTTTATTATTCGGGGATTTAACTCAAGTAATTAAAACTATGAAATTATTTTTTAAAAATCATAGTTTTTTTACTTTTCTTCAAAAAAAAAACAGGAAAAAAGGGAGTTGAACCCCTGGCTTTTGGTTTTGGAAACCACTGTTCTACCAACTGAACTATTTTCCTTTTTAAAAATTGTTTTAGTTAAAAATGTTATATGATTATATTTTAGAATTAAAAAATCGCACTTTATTAATTGCATTAATGTGGATTTCATTAATTGGTACATGTTTTTTTTATAAAGAAACTTTGTTGTTTTTATCAATAAAACCAAATATTTATTTATATAAACATAATTTATTATATTTTATCGCTACTAATTTAACTGATATTTTATATGCATATTTACATTTATCTTATTTTATAGCAAATCAAATTGTAACTTTATACATTTTATATAATATTTTCATTTTTTTAGCTCCAGCTTTATACAAATTTGAATATAAATATTTAAAAATAATTTTATTCTTCGTATTAGTTTTATGGTTTCTAAGTTTTTTAGTTTTAAATGTATATGTACTTCCATATTGTTGGCATTTTTTTTTAAGTTTTCAAACTACCATAGTTAATCAAGCGATTAAAGTACATTTTGAAGCTAAACTTACAGAATATATTCATTTTTACATATTTTTATATTTTATTTGTGTTGTAATTAGCCAAATTTTTCTTATTTTATTTTTGTTTTTAGATACTAGAATTGATAAAATAAATTTTGTCAAAAACTCAAGAAAACTTTTCTATTTTATCTTTTTTTTACTTGCTACATTAATTACACCACCGGATATTATTAGTCAAATAATTGTTGGTTGTAGTTTTATTTTAATTTACGAACTAATATTACTAGTTCTTTTTTTTAAAACTTTTTTAATTTAATTCGGTAACCAATTAAAACTTATTAATATTCCTACAGTTAAAATTAAATAGCCAAGAGACAATGGCAAAAATGACTTCCATCCAATATACATTAATTGATCGTATCGATATCTTGGTAGCGCTGCTCGAGTTAATATAAAAAAGACCACACCTAATAAGATTTTTAAAGATAACCAAAAACTATCTGGTAACCAATTTAAAGGAAAAATATTAAATAAGGGTAACCAACCTCCTAAAAAAAGAATGGATGAAAATGTACTCATCAAAAGCATATTAGCATATTCACCTAAAAAAAATAAAGCAAAAGTCATAGCAGAATATTCGACATTATATCCAGAAACAAGTTCAGCTTCAGCTTCTGGTAAATCAAAAGGATGACGATTTGTTTCTGCTAACATAGAAATATAAAATAAAATAAACATTGGCAATAATGGACAAATAAACCAGATATTTTTTTGTGCTAATACAATAGAACTTAAGTTAAATGAACCTACACAAAGACATATATTTACAATTATAAATCCTATTGAAATTTCGTATGAAATCATTTGGGCAGCGGAACGTAAAGAACCTAAGAAAGGGTATTTAGAGTTACTTGACCATCCGGCCATAATAATACCATAAACACTTAATGCAGATATTGTTAGTAAATATAAAATGCCTAAGTTTATATCTGAAATTAAAATTTGTTCAGATAATGGTATAACAGACCATCCTATTAAACTTAAAATAAAAGTTAATAATGGGGCTAATAAAAATACGTAAATATTAGAATTGCTAGGTAAAATAGTTTCTTTTACAAATAATTTTAATCCGTCAGCTAAAGGTTGTAATAACCCAACAAATCCGATAACATTAGGTCCTCTTCGTCTTTGAATACTACCCATTAGTTTCCGTTCTGCTATTGTAAAATAAGCAACTGAAATTAATAAAGGAACAATTATTGCAAGAATTTTTAAGATAATACAAATTATTATGATCATAAAACAAATTCAAATTTTTGAAGGCTAAAATTGGATTTGAACCAATATTCTAAGATTTGCAATCTTATACATTACCGAGTTATGTTATTTAGCCTAGATTAAGATAATATGACTTAAATTAGGATAAGGTAGGATTTGAACCTACGGTATTTTTAATACAATAGTTTTCAAAACTAACGCCTTAAACCGCTCGACCACTTATCCAAAATAAAAGTTTTAACTAATAGTTATAAAATTTAGTACTTTTAATATAACTTGAAACAACACAAATTTAACGTTTTGAAAAAAGCAAAAGAAGGGATTTGAACCCTCAGCTTTAACCTTGGCAAGGTTATACTCTACCCATTGAGTTACATTTGCTTTTTGTTATAATTTTATATAACTTTAGTATCATAAATAACTGTTTATAATTTTTAGTATCAGTTATAATATTTATATTTAAATCAGGTAAAAATTTAAAGATTTGATAATTATATTCTAATTCTGTAAAAATTAAACCTTTTTTTACTTTAAAAGAGAATGTTTTACTTTTATCATTTTCATGTGTAGTTAAATTAGAGTCTATTAGATTTAAGTTTAATTCTATTTCTTGCATTTTAAATAAAAGTTCATTTAAAAGTTTAAAAAAAAAAGAATCCATTAACTTTCTACGTAAAGTTACTTTGCATCCTATAGGATTTCCTTTTCGAATTTTTAAAGATATATTAGAAACTTTTGATTTAATAATACTAGATTTTTGCAATGTGATTAGTTCTAAAGCTACTATTGAAGACAATAATAATTTAAAATCATATTTTTTAAACTCATAACTTAAAATAATTTTTTTAAGTTTTGGGATTTGAGAGATTTTTTTATAATCGTTAAATTTAAGTAATAAATCGTATTTTACGAAGTTTTTAGCATAGTTTTTAAGAAATCGCATATTACACATAAAATTTAAATGTTTTAACTAGTTTAACAATTTAAGATAAATATTTTTAAATTTAAATAAGTCCTGAAGAAATACTTGTGAATTTAGTAAATTTACCACTTTTTAAAAGTTTTGGTAAAGGCCCTACAATTCTAGTTGCGATAGGTTTACCCTGCTTATTCATTAAACTAACTGAATTATGATCAAAAAAAAAATGTGAGCCATCTTTTTTAAAAAATCTTGTTTTTGTTCGTAAGATTAATGCGTGGTATACATCACCTTTTTTTACTTTTGAGGTTCGTTTAGATTTATTTCGTAATTCATGAACCGAAACAATTAGAATATCCTTTAAATATGCAAATCTTTTTTTAAATCCGCCTAAAATTTTTATACATTTAACTGTTTTTGCACCTGAGTTATCGGAAACTTTTAATATTGTTTGTTGTTGAATCATAATATTTAAATATAACGCTTATAGCTCAATTGGATAGAGCGTCGGATTTCGGTCCCGTAGGTTAAAGGTTCAACTCCTTTTAAGCGTATAAAATAGGTTTTTGATTTAAAACCATCTATAATTTGCATATCGTTTTGTAAGAAATGCAGTTTTATAGGTTTCTTTTTTTTTTTTAACTCCTTCACTAATCAATTTTGCAGAGTTGATGATTTCAAGGCTACATTTTTTATAAAAAGAAAAAGTTGATTTTATATTCATACTCAAAATTATAGCTTTAATACCGTAATGAAATTTTAAAGAATTTTTTAATAGAAATGGAAATTCAAGTGCTTTTTTTTTTTTTCGTTGAATTTGTTTTATATAAAAAAATGGAGAACTGTTTACAATAGCTAATTTAAAAATTTCTTTAAAAAATTTTTTTTTTTGAGCTTTTTGTATTAATTTGTAACTTTTTAATAATAATTTCTCCGATGTTTGCTTTTTACCATCTTGCATTATATAGTTAGCTAACTTATTTTGAATTGTTAATTTCTTTAGTGCCATTCTTTTATTAATAAGTATTTTTAATTACACATATTTTGTTATTTTTTTAGTACCATATTTAGAACGAGAAGTTTTTCTATTTTTTAAACCTGCAAGATCCAATTTACCTCTAATAATATGGTACTTTATTCCAGGCAAATCAGGTACTCGTCCTCCACGAATTAAAACAGCAGAGTATTCTTGCAAATTATGCCCTTCTCCCGGAATGTAAGCATTAACTTTTTTATTATTAGTTAGCCTTAATCTTGCAAGTTTTCGTAATGCTGAATTCGGTTTTTTAGGTGTCCTTATAAATATTTTAATACAAACTCCTTTTTTTTGAGGGCACATATTAAGTGCTGGAGTTTTATTTATTTTCTTTTTTGATAATCGTTTTTTTTTGCATAATTGATTTATAGTTGGCATATTTTTTCAATTTAACTTTAACTAATAAAATAAAAAAATACATAAATTAAATAGAATAGAGATAAAAAAAATTCTTGTAAAAAATTGTTACTTGTTTTATGATTCGATAATACAATATGTACGATAACTGTTAAACATAATATAGCTAGTACACAATAAGATATTATCTTTAGAATCAAGTATATCACATTTAAAAAATCAATTTTTAAGTCAGGTAAAAAATGAATAACAAAATTTAGTATTAAATAGAAATAAATAACTAAACAATATGTAATTATTATTAATTGTATTAAAAAAAATAAAGGTTTTAAAATATAATATATGTCTAAATAAGTAAATTCAGTTAATTTCAAAAAAAGAATTATAAATAGTATGCAACACAAAGCTGGAAAAATTAACTTTTTTAATTTTGTTTTTTTAGGATAATAAAAAAAACATAAAAACAAAATATAGCTTAAAAAAGTCAAAATTAAAATTAAACATGTAAGTTCAAATAACGTTGTAAAATAAGACCAAAATAAAATATTTCTTAAAAGTATAAAAATATTTAACGTTAACTTTTGACGAAAATCTCTATTCGTTAAGAAAAATTTACCTGTATTTTTTTGATAGTCTTCCCATATATGATCAATAAAAAACCACCCTAAAGTTTTATGAACTAATTGTAAATTCTCTTTGTTGATTAAAATATTCTGCAATAAAATATATACCATGTCGGAAATAATCTTACCTGTAAAAAAAACCCAAATATTTTTAGAATAAATTAATTGAAGTAAACAATAACTTATTAAAAAATATGTCATATAATAAATAAAATATTTCATTTATTTTTTTAAATACGGTTTAATTTGATTTAATTGTTGTTTTTTAATAATTTAAGTATTTTACTCATTATCGGACTTGAACCGATACTCTTTTAAAAGAATCAGATTTTAAGTCTGACGTGTATACCAATTTCACCAAATGAGCCAATTTTATCTTGGTTTTTTCTAAATATAATTTTTTGTAGTGTAATTTCTAATATAATTGAAAAATCCCACAATTCGATCTTTTAACTTTAGGTGCTCAAGTATTTGGACTATTAATTAGTTTATGTTTTTTTTATTATTACAGTATAACAACAAGTATTTCTAATTTTATTGAAATTAAAAAATTTCGAACTAAAAAATTACAAAACAATAAAAAATTAATTTCTTCAATTGACAATGATTTAAATCAGAATTTATGGTTAATTAATTATTCATACATTAATCTTTTAAAGTAAAAAATTCATTATATGTCAATTATTGGGAATATAACTTAATTGGTAGAGTGTATGCTTTGCACGCATAAAGTTATCGGTTCAAGTCCGATTATTTCCAAAAATAATGCTTCTATCTTTTTCTCTTCAGGCTGGGATTGAACCAACGTCCAAATGGTTAACAGCCATTTGCTCTTCCACTGAGCTACTGAAGAAAAAAACTACTTATAATGCTGAATCACTTTGTTAAAATCTAATTTAAGTGAAAAATTTAACGCATTATTGATAAATTGAATATCTTCAATTATTATAATTTGAAAAGTTTTATAGTTAATATATAAATATTTTGGTGACAATGGCCAAATTTCGGAATTACCTAAAGAATATTCAATTAGTTTATGGCAATTGATTGAAAAACTAATTAAATCCCCTTTTTGAACTAAATAAGATTTACAATTAATAGTTTTACCATTTACCAAAACATGTCCATGTGAGATAAGTTGACGAGCACTTCGCATACTTAAAACAAAATAAGATCTATATAGTATAGTATCTAATCGTTTTTCTAACTCACTAAATAAAGAAAATATAAATTTAGAATCTTGTTTTACTAAAAACTTTAAATAATTTTTTGACAAACCTCCATAAAAAAGGCTAAATCTTTGCTTAGCTTGCAAATTATATTTATGTTTATTAGTAAAATAAACATTAAACTTTGGAATAAAATAACTATTTTGATCAAAAAATTGATAATAACAGAACTTTTTTCGTTTTTTTGAAAAACGCGATAGATAATATATTAACTTTTTCCATTTGTATTTTTTAAATTTTAAAAGTTTTTGACGAAATTGTATATTTTTTTTTAAATTTATAAATTTTTTATACAATGGTTTATATCGAAATTTTTTTATAGTAATCATAAAATTAAAAAATTGGCAACATTTTTTATTTTCGATTTGTATCTTTATTATTTAGTTTAGGTTTTTTTAATAAAATATAAATTAAAAATTGAAAAAAAATCTTTATTTTATTTTTTAAAAAAGTCCCAGGAATTTTATAAGTAACCATAGAATTAAAAGTTATATCGGTTCCTAACGTAATTACTGGAATGTTTAATTTATATGATTCTAAAATTGTATTTAACTCTTTAGAAGGATTAAAAATAACAATCAAATTAGGATTTTTTTTAATACTTAATAGCTTCATAACAAGATCTTGTTTTTTAAAAGTAGATTTTAAATGACTAAAAATTGAAGTTCTATTTGATAAAAGTCCATTTATCCAAATATTCTCTGAAATAAAATAATGCTTTGATACTTTTAATATTTTAAAAAGATTTTTTTGTTTAATATTAGGTAGGCCTATAAAAAGAATTGTTTTACCACTAAAATGATATTGATGAATTACGTAAAATGCATGCTTAATGTATAATTGAATTTGATTAATAAATGTTAAATTCATCGAATTCGTTTTTATATTTTGTATTTGTTTATACGTTTGATACTTTAATAAATATAATTGAATTAAGTTATATTTTTTAAGCCAAATTTTTTTAATTTTCATTTTTACACTTTTTTCCCTTCTTTTAAAATTATTTTTTCATTTTCATACGAAATTCCTTTTCCTTTGTAAGGTTCTGTTGTTTTATATGCTCGAATTAATGCTGCAATTTGAGATACAAAATTGTATAAATTACCAGAAATAAATAGTTTTGTTGATTTTCGACAAGCAACAAAAATATTTTTTGGAATTTTAAAATATATACTATGGCTATATCCTAATTTTAAATGTATTATGTTTATGTTTAAAATTTCAATTGAAAATACTCTATATCCTACACCCACAAGTTTCAATTTTTTACATAAACTAGTAGAAACTTCAGAAAAAGCTTGACGAATTAACGCAACTGTCATTCCTTGTATACCTTTCATTTTTTTTTGTTGATTATTTGACATTTTAATAAGAGGGATATTAGTTACTTTAATTAAATTTTCTGCAGTTAAAATTATAATTTTTGTTTTTAAGCGTAAAGCTTTCTGGCCTAAAATGCTTTTAATAAATAATATCTGTTTTTCATCGCAATAGAAAACAGATACAGATATTGGAATTTTTACAATATAACGTTTATTAAATACGTTTTTCACTCTTTTATTTTACCAAAAGAAATGGCTCCCCACCCAATTTTAATTTTTTACATTCTATAATTGTCATAAAACCTTTATTCGTCGATAAAATTAGAAGACCGTTATTTGTATTTATTTTCCAAATATGTTTAGCTGAAAAATATACTCTTAAACCAGGCGTCGAAAAAGAATTTAATGAATAAATAACAGGACTACCATTTTTATATTTCAAAAAAATTTTTAACATTTTTGAATTTGTTTCACAGATTTTATAACCTAAAATAAAACCTTCATCCCATAAGATATTTAAAATCGATTCACAGATTTTTTTTTTCGGTTGTAAAACAAAAGATTTTCTAACCATTAAACCATTTTTAATAGTTGCAAACATGTTCCATAAATGATTTTTCATTTATTTATATTTATGATTTTATTTAAAAGTGTTTAGAGACAGACTTGAACTGCCGTCACAAGGATTTTCAGTCCTTTGCTCTAACCAACTGAGCTATCTAAACTTAAAAAATGAATAATAAAAACTTAAATTTAAAAAACATGCTAAGTAAAACAAATGTTTATTTTTTTAATAAAATTTCACCATGTAAATCAAAAATTTTTAAGTAATTTAACACAAAAGTACTGTTGAAGTTATTAGGATTTATTCTATTTTGAACATTTTTATAAAGTTTTGTAGAATTTGAAAATAATACAATTTTAATTTTAAGATCTGAAAACAATATAAATTTAATATACTTTAACAAAATTAAAAGTAAACAACTTTTATATGAAAAAACCGTAAGTTGTTTTCTAAATAAACGGTATTCAAATTGTTCTTGTGCTGTTTTATTTACATGTGGTGATTTTAAGACTGTTAGTATTTTTCTTTGAATTGGTTTTTGAAATTTACATTTAAATATTTGATACTTCAATGTTTTAAAAGTAAGTTTTTTATAAAAAAGATTTAAAAATTTTTTTATAGAATTAATATTTTTAGAGTAAATTATTATATTAATTAACATAAATTATAAAATGATAGAGATTCTTATAAATATAACTAATGTGATAAATTTATACTATCATTTAAATAAATACAAGTTAATACTGTAAAGACATACGCTTGTATCATAGCTACCCCTAATTCCAAACCCATTAAAATAACTAAAACAAGCAAAGGAATTATATGCATAATTGCTAAAAAATCTTCTAATAATAGCATACTCCAAGCAAATCCAACAATTACTTTTAATAAAGTATGACCTGCCATCAAATTTGCAAATAATCGAACTCCTAGACTTATAGGTTTAAAAATATAAGATATGAATTCAATTGGAACTAAAAGTAATGCTAAACCAAAAGAAGTATTAGCCGGCAAAAAAATTGATAACATATGAATTTTATGATTTTGAATACAAATTAACATTACTCCGATAAATATAGATAAAGATAAAGTAAATGTTACAATTAAATGGCTTGTTATTGTAAAACTATATGGAATTAAACCTATTAAATTATTAAATAAAATAAATGTAAATAATACAGCTATAAACGGAAAATATTTTTCACCTTTGTTGTTTAAATTATCAAAAACTAATTGTGCAGCTACTTCATAAAAGGTTTCAATTAAAGTTTGCCACGCATTAGGAATAAAATAAAAAGTAGTTTCGTTCAAATAATTTATATTAGAACTAAAAAAATAAACAATTAAACTAAATAAAAATAACATAATTGCATTAATAAACAACATATTAGTAAATGAAAAATCTAAACAAAACAATTTAATTGAAAATAATGAAATAATTTGAAATTGCTCTAATGGTGTCAACAACATTTTAATATAAATAATACAAAAGTTTTTTAAGATTATAACTTTTATTTGTAATGAACTAATTTAGCTTCAATTATTCCTATTAATGGAATTAAAATAAGGAAAAAGAAAAAATAAAATCCTGTTGCTATTTGTCCAACAAAAACAAAAACATCTTTAACAGGTTTTTGACCTATCCATCCTAAAATAATGAAATCTGCAACAAGCAACCAATAAAAAATTTTAAATATCGGTCTAAATGTTGTACTTCGTACTTCTGAAGTATTTGTAAATGGAATTAAAAATAATATTACTAAAGCTCCACCCATAGCTACAACTCCACCAAGTTTATCAGGAATTGATCTTAAAATTGCGTAAAATGGTAAGAAATACCATTCAGGTACAATATGTGCAGGTGTTTGCATTGGGTCTGCTTTAATATAATTATCTGGATGACCTAATAAGTTTGGAAAATAGAAAACAAAAAATGAAAAAAACAATAGAAAACAAAAAAAAGCAAAAATATCTTTAACCACATAATAAGGGTAAAAAGGTACAGTATCCATATTACTATCCACTCCTAGTGGATTGTTTGAACCTTCTTTATGCAATAATGCTAAATGCAATGCACTTGCACCAGCAATTATAAACGGTAAAAAAAAATGTAAACTAAAGAATCGATTTAAAGTTGCGTTGTTAATGGTAAATCCACCCCATAACCAATCTACAATAGATTGTCCAACAACTGGAACAGCACTCACTAAACTAGTAATTACAGTAGCACCCCAAAAACTCATTTGACCCCACGGAAGGACATAACCCATAAATGCAGTAGCCATCATTAAAATAAAAATTAAAACACCCGAACACCATAACAACTGCCTAGGCTGCATATAAGATCCATAGTACAATCCTCTAAAGATATGACAGTACACAACAATAAAAAACATAGAAGCACCATTTGCATGTATATATCGAATCAACCAACCGTTATTCACATCTCTCATAATATGTTCAACACTGCTAAATGCTAAATCAATGTGAGGTGTATAATGCATTGCTAAAAAAATACCAGATAAAATTTGAATAATTAAACAAATACCTGCAGATGAACCAAAACTCCACGCATATGTTAAATTAATAGGAGTTGGATAATGTATAATATGACTATCTAAAAATGCTAACATATAGTTTTTATTCCATCGAGTTGTTTTAAATATAAATGAAGCCATAAAACTTGAAGTTTTAATTGAATTTGATGCAGAAAAAGGGTTCGAAAACTTATCGAACACGGAATTTTTTAATACTAAATTAGATTTCATATTTATATTATAATAAAGTAATATTGGATTTGAACCAATTAAAATTTAATAACAAATTATTAAATTTAAAAACTTTCCAGTATTTTAATGTTTTTTATTACTTTCGATTAATAACAAAATTAAAAAAACAGTTTAGTTTTAATTCGAGTCGTTTTAGCATTTGTATGAGTACGCTGTCCTCGAACAGGCAATCCTTGAATTTTTCTTAATCCTCGATATAACTTAATAGAAACAAGGTTTTTTAAAAATAAAGATTGTAATTTTTTCAATTCACTTGTAATGACTAAATTGGATCGTTCAATACATTTTATAAGTTTATTAATTTGATCAGAAGACAGTTCAAAAGTTTTTAAATTACCCGAAAAGCCTAGTTTTTTACAGATAAAAAATGATTGTTTTTGACCAATTCCATAGATTTTTTGTAAAGAAAAAAATATAGATTTATTATTTAAAAGTTCAGTTTCAAATATATACAACATAAAAATTAATTTAGAAATTTAAAAATCAATTAAAAATACATTAATTCTACTAACAAATTAACACTAAAATGAATTGAATTTAAAAAAACTTCAGGATACAATCCCATAACAAGTGTTCCTAAAATTAAAGGTAAAAACATTAAAAACTCTCTTTTGTTTAAATCTAAATATTTTTGAAAATACTGTGTTTTTAAATTTCCATAAGCAATACGATTATATAACCATAAAGAATAGCAACCGCCAATAATCATACCAGTAGCACCGATAAAAGTAACAGTTGTATTTACTTTAAAAGAACCTGTTAATATTAAAAATTCACCAACAAAACTTCCAGTTCCTGGTAAACCTATATTTGACATGGTAAAAAATAAAAAAATAATAACGTATAAAGGCATAGTATGGACTAAACCACCATAATATTTAACCATTCGAGTATGATATCTTTCATATACAACACCGATAATCAAAAATAAAGCACTAGCTACAAATCCATGACTTAAACTTTGTAGTATAGCGCCTTCTAATCCTATATTATTAAAACTAAAAAGACCTAACATAACAAGATTCATATGGGCAACAGAAGTATATGCAATAATTCTTTTAAAATCGGTTTGCCTTATAGCAGTAAATGAAGTATATACAATACCTACAGATGAAATTGCATAAACTAAAGGTGCAAAATAAAAACAACCTTCTGGGAATAAAGGAAATGAAAATCTAATAAAACCATACGTTCCTAATTTAAGTAATACACCAGCAAGTATTACAGATCCTGCAGTAGGTGCTTCTACATGAGCTTCGGGTAACCATAAATGTACAGGAACCATAGGAATTTTTGTCGCAAATGAAGCAAAAAAAGCTAACCACATAATTTTTTGTTCGAATTCTGAAAAAGAAAAAGTCAATAAAACTTCGTAATCAGTTGTACCAACTTGATAATAAATATATAAAATAGCTAAAAGCATTAATACTGAACCAAGTAAAGTATATAAAAAAAAGAAATAAGCAGCTCGAATTTTTCTTTCTCTAGATCCCCAAATTCCAATAATTAAAAACATTGGAATTAATACACTTTCAAAAAAAATATAAAAAAGAAATAAATCTAGTATACAAAAAACTCCAATTAAAAAAAATTCCATTATTAAAAAGGATAATAAAAACAATTTTAAATTTATTTGAATACTATTCCAACTTGCTAACAAACAAATAGGTATTAATAATGTTGTTAAAAGGATAAAAAACAACGAAATACCATCGACACCTATAGTAAAATTTATATTTAAAAGTGGTATCCACATAAATTTATTTACAAATTGAAAAGTACCTATAGATTTATCAAAAAACAACCATAAAAATAAAGACAGAATAAAAGTCCAACATGAAAAATTTAAAGCAATAGATTTTAATAATAAACGATTTGAGGACGGAACAAATACTAAACAAAAAGAACCTATTAAAGGCAACACTAAAATATACGTTAACAAGTTTTTACTATATAGCATAATTTAAATTTTACATTCTATAGGATTTGAACCTATGACATACAGCTTAGAAGGCTGTTGCTCTCATCCAACTGAGCTAAAAATGTCTACTATAGAATTACATCGGTAAAGATATTAAGGTTAATTTATAAGAAAATAAAAATAATAAAGTTGGGTTAATAAACAAAAATAAAAATAAAAAAAATAACAAAACAACTAAAATACTTTTTGAAGTATTTATAGGATAATAAAGTTTACCAATTAAAAGTTTTTCAAAAAATAAAATTTTTACAATCCGAATATAATAAAAAGTTGCAATTACACTACCTAAGATACTTAGTAATGCAACAAAATACATCGAAGCTTCTATAGCACTTAAAAAAACAGTTATTTTGACAATAAAACCGATCATAGGTGGAAACCCTGCTATGGAAAATAAAACTGTTGTAAAAAAAATAGCCAGCATTTTGTTAGATTTACCTAATAACACTAAATCGGTCAAATCTTTATTCTGTTTATTTTTATAATTGTTTTTTAATCTTGTTAACATAAAAATAGACCAAACACATAAACCTGAAAAACTATAAATAATCAAATAAGAAAATAAAATTTGAATACCTTCAAATGTACCGGTAGTAAAAGCAATTAAAGAATAACCCATATGACTAATTGAACTGTACACTAACAAACTTTTTAACTTTCTTTGCTCTAAACCTCCAAATGAACCAACAATTACAGTAAATACAAGAAAAATAACTACAAAATATCTCCAATAATCGAAAAAACTATAAAAACTAAAATAAAAAAGTCTAAATAACAGAACAAAAATACTTAATTTTGGAACAACTGAAAAAAAAAATGTAGATGCAGAGGGGGACCCTTCATAAACATCAGGAGCCCATACATGAAATGGAGCTATAGCTAATTTGAAAAAAAGACTAATTAATATAAACATCATTGCCATTAATATTAAAGTAACATCAAAGTTTAAAGTAGTTAGTACGGTATTCGATTGAAAAAACCATAAAAACAAATCTTTAAAATCTTCAAAATTAATAGTACCTGTTAACCCATATAAAAGAGAAGATCCCAATAAAAATAAACATGAAGAAAACGAACCTAATATAAAATATTTAATACCTGATTCTATTGAAAAAGTAGAATTTTTTTTAAACGCAGCTAATACATAAAAAGATAAGCTTTGTAATTCAATTGCTAAATAAGCTGTTAATAAGTCATTTGAAGATATCAAAATAAATAATCCTAAAATTGAAAATAATAATAATATTACATATTCAAAATGATTTAATTTTTGATCCGCTAAATACTGTTGAATCATAAGTAAACAAGATAAAGATAAAAAACAAATAATTAATTTTGTCGAAAAACTAAAATAATCATTAACAATAGAATTATTAAAATTAGTTACATTTAAAAGATCTAATTGATTATTTAATAACAAATAACAAACCAACAGTAAAATTAAAACTCCTAATGAAACTAAAGAATTTTGAATTAAAATATAATGTTTATTTATAGATATAAAAGTTGAGTGTAACGTTAAATACACTATCGAAATCCCTAAAAATAATTCTGGAAAAATATTAATTTCTTTGAATAATAATGTTTCAAGTGTCATTTATTTAAATTTAAATTAAAATAGTAAAACATTTTTATAATTTCTTGCTAATTGTTTAAAAATAATTTGATTTTTCAGATTTACGATATTTGTATTTACTGTTAATACTACAACACCGACTGTTGCTAGTAATAATATATTACCCGCCACTAAAAATTGTAAAACATAATGAGTATACAAAACTTGTCCAATAGCTTCGATTTCTGAAACTGCGTCAATTTTATCATACCAATTAACATAAAAATTAAAAAAATCATGCAATTGATACGGATTTAATTGAAAGCTTTCTTGAACAAGAATCAAAATTTCAACTAAAAATACTAATCCAATAAAACTACCGAAAGGAAAATATTTTAAACTATCTTTACTGATATTTAAAACTTTAATATCCAACATCATAACGACAAACAAAAATAAAACAGCAATAGCACCCACATAAATAATAATAAACATAAATGCAATAAATTCACATTCTAATAAAAACAATAAACTTGCTGCAGATATAAAACTTAATACAAGAAATAATACAGAATAAACTGCGTTTTGAACAAAAATAACCATAAATGAACTGATGATTAGTACATTTGAAAATAAATAAAATAAACTATTAGTTAACATTAATATATTTGTAATATATTCTAATGAAAGAGGGAATTGAACCCCCGGCATTTGGATTATGATTCCAAAGTTCTAACCAACTGAACTATTTCATTTTGTTCCAGCTACACGTTCCCGTACAGCTACCTTGTTACGACTTCATACAAATCATTAATTTCTCAATGGATTTTTTTATAATATTGAAGAAAACTTAATATAAATAAATTTTAAAAATCTTCAAGTAAAACTAACTCTCTGCATGTGACGGGCGGTGTGTACAAGGCCAAGCTACGTATTCACCGCAACGTTCTGATTTGCGATTACTAGTGATTCCACCTTCATATAAGCGAGTTGCAGCTTATAATCTGAACTACGAAAATTTTTTGAGATTAACTAAAGCTTTTACTTCTTTTGTAACTTTTTATAATTTCCATTGTAGCACGTGTGTAGCCCAACCTATAAAGGCCACAGTGACTTGACTTAATTCTTACCTTCCTTCAACTTATCGTTGACATTATTTTTAAAGCTTTTTAAAAATTTTGTATTCATAAAATTTTTAAAAGTAGAAATCAATAAAAACAAGAGTTACGCTCGTTAAAGGAATGAACCAACTATCTTACGACACGAGCTGACGACAGTCGTGCAGCACCTGTAAAGAAATTGTCAATAATAAACGTATTATACAATACATTTATTAAGTATTCTTTTATTTATATAACTACATAAATTTAGAATATAATTTTTAAAATTTTTCAATATGTCAAAGGTTGGTAAGGTTTTGCGCGGATTATCGCATTAAACCACATGCTCCACCACTCGTTGTAGGCCCCCGTCAATTCCTTTGAGTTCCAACCTTGCGATCGTACTCCTCAGGCGGAGTGCTTATGGCGTTAGCTTAAAAATCTAAAAATTCTTTTAAATTACAGCACTCATGATTTACAGTGTAGACTACCAGGGTATCTAATCCTGTTTGCTCCCTACACTTTCGTTCCTCAACGTCAGTTATTACTAAAAAGTCGCCTTCGCAACTGATATTCCTTCATATATCTACAATAATTACACCTCCACATGAAATTCTACTTTTCTATATATAACTCAAGTATTATAGTTTTAAATGCTTTTCTAAAGTTGAGCTTTAGGCTTTAACATATAACTTATAACACCGTCTACGAACACTTTACGCCCAATTATTTCGAATAACGCTTGCCCCTCCCGTATTACCGCGGCTGCTGGCACGAGATTAGCCGGGACTAAACTTCTTTAAATAATGTCATTATCATTTTTAACGAAAGAACTTTACAACCAAATAGCCGTCATCATTCACATAGTATTGCTGGATCAAACTTTCGTTCATTGTCCAATATTCCCCACTGCTGGCCAAAAAATTAGCCTGGACCTTGTCTCAGTTCCAGTGTGGTTGATCATCCTCTCAGACCAACTAAAGATCATTGGCTTGGTAAGTTATTAATTTTACCAACTACCTAATCTTGCGCAGAGATATCTTTTAGCAAACAATTTTAATATCGTTTTTTAAAGTATATAGTATTAATAGAAGACTTGTTAAAGTTTTTTCCCAATAAAAATATTGTGTCTATTGTATCCTATACTAAAAGGTAAAAATTCTACGCATTTCTCACCCGTTCGCTACGAAAAAACTTTCGTTCAACTCGCATGTGTAAAGCATACTATTAGCGTTCACTCTGAGCCAGGATCAAACTCAAATACTAATAATTTTTAAATATCTAAATAATATTATAAAAATTCTTTTGAATTAAAATCTATATATTATAAAATCATTTCAATAATTTATATGAATATATAAAGTTATTTACAAGAAATTAGTACTTATTAGCTAAAAATCTTACAATTCGTACACACAAAGCCTATCAAAGTAATAATCTTTTACATCTCTTAAAAAACGTATCTTAAGGTTAGTTTCTCGCTTAGATGCTTTCAGCGATTATCTATTATAAACATAGCTACTCGACGATGCTATTGGTATAACAATCGATACACCATAGGTTTACTTTTCCCGGTCCTCTCGTACTAGGGTTTAATCCTTTCAGTTTTTAAATGCCTACGGTAGATAGGGACCAAACTGTCTCACGACGTTCTAAACTCAGATCATGTACCGCCTTTCTTGGCGAACAGCCAAACCCTTGGAACCACTTACAGCTCCAGGATGCGATAATCCAACATCGAGGTGCCAAACCACCCCGTCGATAGGGTCTCTAGAGGGTGATTAGCCTGTTATCCCTAACGTACCTTTTATCCGTTGAGCGATGATCATTTCCACTCAGAATCACCGGATCACTATAACCGACTTTCGTCCCTGCTTGATTTGTCAATCTTACAGTCAGGCAAGTATATACTATTACGCTCGACAATTAATAATTGTTAATTGGAACTTACCTTTGTACGCCTCCGTTACTCTTTAGGAGGCGACCGCCCCAGTCAAACTACCCATTATGCACTGTTTTAAAAAATGAGTAATAAAAATTTTTAAGGGTGGTATTTCACTGTTATCTAAACAATTTACTAGCGTAAAAATTTTATTAAAGATTTCCCACATATTCTACACATAAAAATTTTTAGTACAATACATAACTATAGTAAAGGTGTATAGGGTCTTTCCGTCTAGCCGTAGGTACTCCGCATCTTCACGGAGAGTTCAATTTCACTGAGATTGTGTTGGAGACAGTAGGACAGTCGTTACGCCATTCATGCAGGACACCAATTAAATGCCAAGGAATTTCGCTACCTTTGGACCGTCAGAATTACAGCCGCCGTTTACTGGGGTTTCAAGCACAAACGTGTATTTGTACTATTATACTTGCAGCACCGGGCAGGCGTCAGTCTCTATACTTCTTTTTTCAAATTTGCAGAGACCTGTGGTTTTAATAACCAGTCGCTGTCCCCGATTTTGTGACAACTTACAAAGGTTTCCCTAAATAAGTTACTCCTTCTTCCTAAGTTACGGAGTTATTTTGCCGAGTTCCTTCAACACAATTAACTCAAGCACCTTAATTTACTAAATTTGTCCACCTGTGTCGGTTTTCAGTACGGTTTTTTAATAAATATCAGCTATTTCCTGAAAATATTCAAAAACTTTTATTTTATAACCGTTAAATTAAAAATAATTTTTATATTTTGTCACTTATACTTTTTAAATATAATATACAATAATTATAACCCATTAAATAAATAAAATCAACTTTCGTTTTATTCTTAGGGACCGATTAACCCAAAGAGGATTAGCCTTTCTTTGGAAACCTTGGACTTTAGGCGACAATGTTTTTTACACATTGTTAATCGCTACTCATATCAACATTTTCAATTCTGATTTTTCCAATATATGTCACCATAAATCTTCTTTAATTTACAGAACGTTCTGCTACCATTTAAAAATTAAATTTTTAAATCTATCGTTTCGGCAAGTAATTTTAGTCCCTTTACATTTTCAATGCAAAAAAGCTAAACCAGTGAGCTATTACGCTTTCTTTAAAGGGTGGCTGCTTCCAAGCCTACCTACCGGTTGTTTTTAATTTTTAACAAATTTTTCACTTAATTAACTTTTAAGGGCCTTAACGAATAATCTGGGCTGTTTCCCTCTTGACAATGAATCTTAGCACTCATAGTCTGTCTGATTAAAACATTTTAACTTATATTTGGAGTTTCATTAAATTTAGTAAAGCTTTACGCTCCCCGCATTTATCGAGTGCTCTACCTTAAATTAAAGTTTTTAATCGTTCTACTTAAATAGATTTCGCAGAAAACCAGCTATCTCTAAGTTTGATTAGCCTTTCACCCCTAACCACAAATCATCTCAGTATTTTTCAACATACACGAGTTCGGTCCTCCAATAAGCGTTACCGCTATAAATTCAACCAGTTCATGGTTAGATCACTTAGTTTCGGGTCTTATTTAAGAGACTTAAAAGCTATTTAAAACTCAATTTCTTTAAGCCTACACTTTTAGTTTAAGCTCGCCACTTAAATAAACTCGTTGATCCATTATACAAAAGGTACGCTGTTACTTTTTATAATCAAGCTTCAACTGATTGTCAGCATTAAGTTTCGGAATCTTTTGCAAATTTATAAAATCAATAAATTCTATTTCACCATTCCCTCACGGTACTAGTACACTATTAAACATTAAAGTATTTTAGACTTGAGGGTGGGGCCCCAACGTTCAAACAGCACATGACGTGTACCGTTTTACTAGAAAAAAATTAAATATAAGAAATATTTTACAGGGCTACATAAGTATGTCTCCTTCTATGGCTGTTTAAAATTAAATATTCCTATATTTAAAAAAAGTCTTTTTCCGTTTTCGCTCACCACTACTAACGGAATCTCGGTTGATTTTTTAATTAGTTACTAAGATGATTCAATTCACTAACATTATCATTTTTTATTATAATATAATAAAAACGCTTAATTTATAAAGCTCGGTTTTCCGATCACGGATATTTATAACTCTCAGCGAAAATCACTCGTTACAAATTTTGCGTAAGAAACGTCCGTTTAGTTATTTTTTAATGTTTAGGCATCCTCTTAATGCTTTAATTTTTTATATAACATAAATTTTACAAAATAAACGTAACGGCGAACAACGGGACTTGAACCCGTAACTTTTAGAACCACAACCTAATACTCTAACCACTTGAGTTATGATCGCCAATTATTTTATTTTTGTCAGAAGTAGGACTTGAACCTACAACTTCTGGATCATGAGCCCAGTGAGCTAACCATTGCTCTATTCTAACACAATAAATTTAAATTAAGATAGCAAATTTATCTTTTTATACATTAAAAAGTAAAAAACTATTTTTTATAAGTAATAACGGATTTGAACCACTAACCTTCTCGTTGTAAGCGAGAAGCTCTACCAATTGAGCTAATTACTTTATAAAATAGCATAAAATCAAAAAACCCTATTGTTTTAATTAACTCCAATCTAAAGCGCCAATATACCAAATATAAATGAATCCAACACCTAATTCAATTATAAAATCGATCATAGACCAAAAGCCTAATATGTCCAAAGAAGATAATGAAACAGTCCAAGGTAATAAAAACATTGTTTCAATATCAAAGATAATAAATAAAATACCTACCAGATAAAATTTAACATCAAAAACGTTTCTGGCATCTTCATATGGTTCAAAACCACACTCATAAGAAGATAATTTTTCAGTATCTGGATTTTGAACAGCTAACAAATATGACAGTGTAGCAATTATTAATGCTAAAATGCTAGCAACCAACAAAAAAATTAAAATAGGTAAAAGCTCAAAATAAACAAAAGAATTTTCACTATTAAAACAATATAAATTTATATTAATCATAACTTAATTTAAACACAATGGAAAGAATGGGATTTGAACCCATGGTATAGAGCTTAATACTATACAAAGATTTAGCAGATCTTCACTTTAAACCACTCAGTCACCTTTCCTATTAATTTAAAAATTTATGTTTGATTCCCCCTTGACGTTAATTTAATAGTATTTGTATAAATTTTTAAAAATACACTTGAGTTCGGATTGATTTCAGGTATTCGTTTATCTTTAACGGGATTTGAACCCGTGTTATTGCCGTGAAAGGGCAATGTCCTAACCACTAGACGACAAAGACAATAAAATAACAAACCTTTTAAATTTTAAAAATAAATTTTTATCTTCTTCATTATACCTTAAAAATTTTTACGCTCTTAACTTATTCACTTTTACAAAAATAAAAATAAAAAATATTTTAAATTTTATAGTCTAATTAAAACATTTAAAAGTATTGAAAGTTAAAATTTGACTATAAAAAAACCTTTCTTTTTTATTTTACAATTTATTTCTTATTGAAATAATCCAATAAACTTTTTTTTATGATTCAAATTATTTTATCTTATTTTCGATAAAACTATTTTTTATTAAATTTATAAATATTTGTATTTGTATCGATTGTTACTTTTTTAAGCTTATTTAAAATATTGTTTTTTTAATTCTATTCTTAAGTAAAATATTTTTTATTTTTATTCTTGTAAAAGTGAATAAGTTTTATTTTTATTTTTGTAAAAGTGAATAAGTTTTATTTTCATTTTTGTAAAAGTGAATAAGTTAAGAGCATAAAAATTTTTAAGGTATAATGAGGAGGAGAAAAAATATTTTATTTTCATTCTTGTAAAAGTGAATAAGTT
>Ga0169931_10001328_pt1 | contig 40833 bp, 17 predicted proteins | sample Kivu_15m_20L_FD_129675 | JGI IMG/M metagenome (GOLD analysis project Ga0169931, IMG submission 129675) | Freshwater microbial communities from Lake Kivu, Western Province, Rwanda to study Microbial Dark Matter (Phase II) - Kivu_15m_20L... | ecosystem: Environmental > Aquatic > Freshwater > Lake... | reverse complement strand
CCCCAACCCCAACCCCAACCCCAACCCCAACCCCAACCCCAACCCCAACCCCATAACAACAATATCATTTTATGAATTTCGTATACATATGATAGATAGATCGCATAAATTATCTTATTCAAAACAAAATGCTAAGTCATAGGCTAATTTTTTATTAATTGATTCAATTTTATCTTCTTTGAATATTAGTTATAACTGATCAATGAAAGGACCCAAGTCAGTCTCCATGTACGCCCCCAACAAGCAAATGGCAGTCAGCAAAATGATGGCCAGCTCAGTCATCGACCCCCTCAAAGGCAAATCCATGCTCGCAACTGCCCCTGGAAGAAAAGTATAAGGCCATGATCTCGCCAGAACCACCAAAACTAATTTCGAACAAACCGTCAATAATCTCAAAAGCAAACCCACACAAAAAGTACTAGAAGATTAGTACATCAATGTAAGTATGTAATTATTTAGAGTCTACAGGAATAAATAAAATATTTGTAGTATGAACTCAAATTGCTCAAAGACAAAGAAATTCTTTAGAGAGAAGGAGTCAACTAGTTGGACAACTTTTTGAAAGACGAAATACCGATTAACTAGAACATTTTGGCCATGAAGAACAAATATAATGCTACCAAAGAACATCTCTAAAAACGATTGAGCAGTCTTAATTTAAAGAAAGGAGAAGCCAAGTAACTGCTTTAAACCCAAAAAAATTAGATTGATCGTTTGCACAAGATCATCGATGCTCATAGACAGCAAAAAGATGATAGAAGAATCGAATTCAAACAAAAAATGTCAGAGTAATTGAGTTTTTATACAGTTTAGTTAAATAAATCTCACTTTCGATCGATTAGTATGATTCTGTAAGAGACGACAACAAAAGGATGCAAGAGCTCATCAAAATGATGAACGATTAAATATCAGTAAGTATATTGTTACTCAGGTTATCCAAAGAAACATATAAAAAGAAAAGGTATCATAGGTCAGAGCAACTGAATAAAAAACCAAAAAGACTGCTAAATTTTAATAAATATATTAACAAACCACATAAAAGCTAATCGAATCGAGCCAACAATGCTAATAACTCCGTGAACTATAATAAGACGTAAATCCTTTACTGGCACCTCTTTAATAGCAAAACAGTCTTCTCCGAAAAAGACTAATGCTAAATGAGAAACAAAAATCAACAGCCTAGAACAACATAGCTGAAATCTAACTAATTCTCAAAGAATAATAACGAGAACGATAGATTTAAAGACAACATAAATTTAAGTACCTGGCTGCTGGATAGTAATCGAGATTGTAGGTTCAAAAATTAGAGAGAGATGGGGATAATATTCTCAAGGATAAGACATTAAGGACTAAAAAGAAAACTATCAAGGAAATCAATAATACTTTAGGGCAACGAGAAGATGTTTATGAATTACTGACATCGAGACTTGTGAATTTGGAACAGAATTGCACCAATCTTATACAATAAAAAAGGGAACTTCAGAGTTAGATCGAGGATCAAAACAAACAAGAAAAGGAACTATTGGAAGCCATCGCTAATACTGAGGAAGAAATTACCAAGAATCGAAGCACTGCAGAGAGCCTCAAGAGAATTACCTAAGAGCTACAGACTTAGACTTTGCCTTTCCAGAACAATTTATAAAAATTTAAAGGAAGAATCCCCATAGTCTAGAAAGATATCGGCCGCAAAAACACAACCATCCACTACCTCAACAAACAAATCTAGCTGCTAAAGGAACTCAAAGGGCTCGATTTAGAGCATATACAGCTTATCTCTAACGGATAGGCCAAGGTTCACACCATGCTCAACTCCTTCATCAGAAACTGGGAAAAGATCAAAAGTCAATGATAACCATCACTTTATCATATTCATATCTATAAGAAAATCATTATACTTTTATTTGAGTCAAGGCTCTCACTATATCACCATACTGGAACACGTCTCTTACCACTTACTTGCCACGATATTGTTTCTGAGTACTGACTCGATCAGCCAAATCACGAATCAACTCTATTGCTCTCTTTTTTAGTCTTTTTAGGTCCTGGCCCATAAGTATGACACTAAAATCTATTCCACAACTCATAAAAATTTGATTTTATTGATGGAAATTCAAATGTCGATTCATCCAACATTTTTACATCAAATCTTCTATCAACTTAGCTTTATCTATCTAATCTAGATCAGTAAAAACAAGATTAGGAATAAGCACGTAGTTGAAAGATTGTTGTAGCCTTGGAGTTTGCTACCTCAAAGTCCTCAGAGTGTTTAAATTTCCAGTATCATTATGAAAACTATTTAAACTTTTTAGTAGAGGCACAACACTTGAAGAATAAGTGAATCCTAGTTTGATATCTATTCCTATTATTTAGTCTAAAGAAGTCTGACATATAGTTACAGTGACAAAACCTAAATATTATTGTGAAAAATGTTTTTTTAGTCTATCGATAGTAGATCTAATAGCTGGAGTCGGTGAAGTTGTGATCCATACTTTGTTGCTGAAATTGACTCCATAAAGACGATAAGCCATTAAAAACTAGCAAGTTTTCATGTTGCTAAAGCATAGCTCATAAGTTTGTTGAGTTTATGTCATCATCTACTATATAACTCCGCCTTTCTTTTGAAACTACTTCAAGAACTCATCGACATTAAACAAGGAGTTTTAGAAATTTACTTTTAATTTTAATTTAAGTTGTTTTCTTAAATATTTTTTGATCTATTAAATTTCAAGTTTATTTTTGGCATCTAAACAATATTTTTAAGGGTTTAATTTGACTGTAGCAATTCCTCTTCCTCTGAACTCTTAATTAATCTTCAAAATCCATGTCTTTTGTTGTTCATTTTGTGATAAAATTATAGCGAATTTATCAAGTATTTCTTAGTAACTCGATAAAGGTTAGATTATTTAATATGAAGGATTACAGATACCAACATCGCTGAAAAAAGATCTTTGTTCTGCTATGTTATTACATAGATCTAGAGAACAAAGCAAAGGGATATTTAAATATTAGCTTATCAACATTTCATAGTTTAGATTTTGAGAGATACTTGGAATTATCACTGCTTGTCTACCATTTACAGCAGTTGCAATTTTAGTCAAAGTTTAGTGTGAAAAATAGATATATGCAGCTAAAGGCAAATTTGTAGGAAAGCTTTAGTAAATTTAAGGACATACTATCGTCAGAGTTCTTTTGATTTTTAGTCTAGTTTGCATCAATGCTAATAAATTTTGATTTAATGTCGGCAAAACTATTACTAAATGTTTATCACTTTACTACCAAATAGAATGATAGAGATTCTCAAAAGATTACATGTATTGAGTGCTGTTTCTTTTGAACTACTACACAGAAAAACTCGGAAGGTATATCTATACATCCCACTACATATTTTATTTCAGCTATTTATGCAAGTTTTGTGCAGTTTTTATCTTTTCTATCTTTTTGTTACGAATCAATTTCTTTGTTTTTAGTCTCTATATCACCCATCTTGCCAGATTTTATTTTTTCTTAATTTGATTACGTATTTTTTTAACCTTCATCCTGTCTCTTAAAGCCATACATATAGTCTATATTTTATGATTAATGTTTTTTTAGATCGGAAGAGTCAAGGAAAGAGCGATTTGTTAGAAAGTTGTTTTTTTGCCATGCCATAATAATAGTACTGCTTCTTTGACCCTTATATAACCAACTTTGTGATATCGCAGACATTAAGTAATTTTGGCAAGACTTAGTTTTATATCTCCCCAGTATGTTATGTGCTTCGTTTTGAACATTTTGAATTATTGGTCTTGGACTACTTAATATTGTGAAAATGTCAAATAATGATTCGCCTATATCTAATCTTTCTTAGGTAGATTATCTTCTTTATTCTAAGTTACTACCATATGCTATTAGTTTTATTATAATTTAGTATATATTTTTTCTTCTTCACATTTTTATACTATTAACTTGTGCTGTGCTTCTTTCGATAGCTAGTCATTAAGAAACTAAGCTAAAGTAAAGCTATTACAATTTTATTGTATGTTTGTCATAAAGATGTCTCCTATCAAACGAGCAGGTTTAAATTTAATATGATTAGCGGTGATTTTCAAAGCCTGTGCAATTTAAACTATATTTTTTGTTTTGAATCGATTTCCCTATATTAAAATAATAATACTGCTTCGCAAAGACCTAAATTCATAATTTTTTAAGAAGAAATGTCAACCTATCTTGATTAAAAATACTTTTGCTATTTTTTTAATCCATCAACCACAAAAACAGGTTTTCTCAACTGACCGACTTGTTTCCTTATTTTCCAATCATTAACTTTCAGATTCTATCTAGATTTACTACTGATTCCTAATTTATTCTAGGCAAGTCTTTGAAATTGCGATACGCTTTATTATTTTTTCATCACAGATGATAGAAGACTAATTGGCTAAAGTTCTCTAGATTTAATACTTTTGCAGCTATTGTAATTATTTCTAATCAGAGGCAAGGCTTGAGGTATTTTCGACGGTTCTATCAATATTTGTTTGTTTTCAAGACTATCATCAAAAGTTTTTAATTGGAAGTAACAAGTGCTATACAGATCCGAACTGTTCTGATCCTGTTTGATAGGATTCATTCGTCTTGGGAGATTAGTATTATCACTAAAGCAGGTTAGCCCTAGTTCGAGGTGTCGCTATAGATTCATAGAATTTACTAAAGTTATAATATTCCATAATATTCTTTTAATAGTAACTATTGATAATTATTGAAATCAAGTTATATTTATCATTAGTTGTGTCTCTGGTATTCACATATTTGTGATTATGTATTTTTGACCTTTATTGGCGAAACTGTCATATTCTTCCCCTATCTTGAATAGCTCTTTCGATTACTTTATTTGCTCACATCAGGAGTGTACATCGTTTAGGCTTGCTTTTTTTCTTTTTTGTTTGATCTTTTAACAGAAATCTGACTGACTAAACGCTCATTTATATATTATTCAAAACTTTTGAATCGCCCAAGATAGTTTTCACTTTCGATACTCTTTTTCGCATGCTAATTCTTCTACTAAGTCCAGTTGGTATGCATAGAAAACAACATCGAATTTTTCTATCTAATCTATTGATGAAGTTTCAATCTTAGCTCACTTTCTCTCTGTTCTTTTTAATGTAGCTAAAGAAGCAACTCGTTTATTTGCTGCTGACCTATAACTCTTGCTTTTTGGAATTATTGGGTGACCTTCGAAAGCTGGGCTTAGTAATTTTATGCTATTTTTTATATTGCTTAAGCATGTTCTCGCTGTTTTTCTTGGATCAAATTCTCAAGTTTTGCAATTTTTTTAGTCATGGCTAAAATCTTGTTCTACTAATTAAAAATTTCAAACTATTTATTTGTTCCTTTCATAAATTTTTACAGCTATTTAGACTTAATCTGAATTAAAGCTTAAAGTTCTTAATTTCTTTTCTTAAGCTCTTCTTTTTCTTTCTGAATAGAAGAAACTAAAAGTTGGCATCGCTATGCTTTTCTTTTAAGAATCGTTAGCTAAACTTCAATACTTTTAGATTTTTAAATAATCGCGTTATTTGTATTTCTTAGGTCTGAAACTCGAATCGCAAGCTATTAGTTTTGTAGTTTTAAAGAGTTGTTTTCAAGCTGCAAACTTACATTATCGCTTGAAATTGATTCTGAGATGAGTTTTACTTCAAAATCTTCAAAAGTCTTAAGCCGAGGTGGAGACATAATTGCAGATATATCTTACAATTAGACTGATTTAACCACACTCGAATGTTCATCGCCACCCTCATCATCTTAGCTTTAAACAACAGTAGCGTTTTTGTAAAAATTAGCAACTTTACTCACCCATGGATGGATTACCGGAACATTTTGAGACTATCTATTGGAAGCCTAATCCTATATTAATTTTGAAATAAAATTCTTTTTGAGATGCCCTCCCTATACTTAAAGAAGGTTTTTTCTTGAATGCATTAAAACCTAATCTTGATTTTACATAGGTCAAATGGAAAATAATTTATCTAAGGATCGTATATTTTATCTGTGACAAGTTTAATAAAAATAAAAACGGACACAAAAACCCTAGTTACGTTAACTAAACAAAAATATCAAAGATATAATTCTTATTTTTAACAAATTATAATTTATTATGTTTCACCTATAAAATGAGTTTAAAAAATTCAGATAAACGATTCATGATTTCTAACTAGAAAAATATATTTCCCTGTATGATCGAACAGATAAATAACTGATAACTATCGATAAGATTGCAATTGAAAATAAATTTGGTCTGTAAGCAATCAAAACAATGTATATAGTATTTCGTAACTATTGCCTATTAAACGAAAAAGTATACAAAAAATTAGTATAAAATGAACTCAATACAATATCTTAGTATGCTAGATTGAATTCTATCGCAAACAAGTTCTAAAGAAAATTATAAGAAAGTATGGGAAGCATCCAGCACATGTATGAAACAACATTCAGATAGAATAAACAAAATAAATAAATACTCTAAACAGGATTAAACAAATTACAAACAGATGTATAAACTAAGGCTAACTCTAAAGATCTTGATTCAGTTATAACTAAGCTTATTATCAGCTATGATCAAGGTCATCTCAATGCAGAGGTATAGGCAACAGAAGAAAATACATTTCCATTACATATCACAGAAATCCAACAAAATTTGAATTTTAATACAGATAAAACATCTACAAAGAAGAAAAAAGGAAAAGTAAATTATGAAGATCATTATCAATTCAAATAAGAGCAAGAAAGTCTAATGAAAAAGGTACAGCAAGATATCAAATAAATATATCATTTGCGTCGAGAAGATAGAGAAAAAACTAATAAAGTCATGATTAAGCTGTAGACTTTACAAGATGGAATAACTGATCATAAAAATGCAGTTTAGCAACTCAGAAACTAACAGAGAGCTCAGAGAGTTCATTTTATTTAACAAATCGATCAACTTGATTAAAAAATAAATTCTAAACTGAGCTAAAATTAATGGAATCGTCGTTTTACTGTATTTTAGCATTTAAGTGTTGATCCTTTAAAAGAAGTTATTAAAAATCTTGGAGTCAGCCTAAGAGCTGATTTGAAGAAATATCGATAATAGACGTATTTAAAGATCAATAAATTAGACATTGAGCTGAGTCAAAACGTGAACGAACTATACAATTTAAAAGCTAAAATAAACGCAGATATCTAGCATGTTGCAGTTCTTTAGATGAGCTATAAATAGACCTACAATAGAGTTAATCAAGAATACGAATAAATAAAATAACATGTTGAGGGGTTTATCGCTGAATATACAAAAAATAATAAATAATTTTAAAAACATATACGTAAAGAAGCATCATAGACTCGAGTTATGATTACTAAACTTTCAAATACTGTTTAAGAAAAAGCATCCAAAGCGTTAAATAAAAGAATTTAGAAATAATTCAAAATATTTTCAACTGATCTTATGGACAGTCGATAAATTATCCAAAATCTGACATATAATTCAGATATTTGCAGCGAATAAATTAAAAATATCAAATAAATTTTGGCGAAAAAAGCAAATTATACTGATATGGTGCATTATATATAAAACAAGAACGCAATTTAAGAGATAAAATAAAAAGATTAGTAGTCATTATCACTTCATAACACATCTATCGGCAATAACAAACCATCAGTTCAAAACAGTCCAGTAAGTAAAATTTTAAATCAACAAAATGTTTCAATTGAAAAATTATAGCAACCAAATACCAATAGATCGTACATTAGATCGAATCCTTTAAACAAACAATTTACAGAAAATTTAGCAGCGAGAAAGACATAAAGATCTAATTCAAGGGTTAGCTAAGGAAAAAGTAATCAGCAAGCACGGTTATTTTAAACAATTAATGGAAAATTATCCAAAAATAGACAGATGTTCTAGCATTCTTCGCTTGATAAGCAAGAATAAAACCTACAGAACTCACTATTAAATCAATCATAGTAAGGATAAAAAAAGAGATCGAGTAGTAATAAAAATATTGCATCAGGATTGAATGCAAGCCAAAGAAAACTGATGCTTCGAAGCGGTCGTAAAAAATAGTTCAACTCCAATACTTCACTCAAAAATATAAAAAAGGATTGATTTTATTACTAATTTATTTCAAAATCTAATAAATTACTATCAGAGTGTGACTATTAAGCCCTGTCTTTTAAGCTAATCGATAGTGGCTTTAGCCCTTCTTTCATTTATCTTATTGTTAGAAAGGTTAACAATCCGCAATAGAGGTATTTTAGGTCGATTCGAAAGAATCATATTCAAAGAGTCATCGTTGAGTAAATTAAAAGATAAATTTAAGTTTGTTACTGATTGCATAAATTAAATTATTTTAGAAAGACCTTAAGAAGTCAACTTGTTTTTGGTTAATTTTAGACCTTTGATATTTTTAACAGTTTTAACGTATTTCAGAATTTAATAAATTTAGCCATCAGTCAAACCATAGTCAGATAAATCGAGAGTATCTAATCTATCTCTGATGCAGAACTATTAAATTAGTTTTTAAATCGTTTTTCTTTATTCGGATGGTTAACATTTTATCTAACTTTTCCGAGATTAAAGTAGTACTTGACTGCTTTTTCTGGTCATTACAGGGCTAAGGATTCTGCTTCGATTTGAAGAACTTTAGAGATCTCTACTTTTTCTACGAGAAGGTAGTCTTTGTTCTGAACTAAATTGCACGGGCAATAAAAATATGCTTTGTTAAGTTTTAATTGTCTTAGGAGCTAAGATTTCTTGAGGAATATGACCCATACCTTAAACTTAATTATCTTCGTTCATGACTACATTAACATAATTGAACAACGAGTTAGCAATCGCAGTATTTTCTTTGACTTTAATCTTCTTTATCAGTGTTTATATAGCTGTGATATTGTGATTGACTTTAAATTAAACATGGTTGAGAAGCTGCTCACCCTAACTGCATATCTACAACGGGCCTCCAAAGTACATCCAAGCTTTTTCTTAAATATTCTTAGCTTTTTATGCCTACTAAAAAAGTTGCTGGCACTTGTTCTCCCAATATTTATATTTCTTATTAGCTTCGTTATCCTCTTTTAGTAAATCTTTGATCTTCTGGCAAATAGATGTGAAATTTTTAACTATATCCTGAAACGCCTTTTTCTACGCAAGTTTGATATTCTCAGTGATTTTATTAAATTTATTTTTAACATCATTGATTAGTCTCTATTTTTAATCGTTAATCTTCTTAGCTATGTCTTGTTGCAATTATTTGCTCGTAAGCTTTTAATCGATCTGTTTTCTTCTGCATTTAAACTGCTAGAAATTATTTTTAATTTCTTTCATTTGTTTTGTGGCCTAACGAACTGTTTTGAAAGAGTGATCTTTATGACTTCCGAATAATGCACAATGCGGGCATATTCTTTGCTTGTCATCTAGACAAATGATTTATAGTTATTTGTTATGGAATCGACACATTTATTTTTCACCAAACGGCATGCCTCTACTCTCCAGAGTGTCACCTGAAGACTACTCTAAAATAAAAGAATTTATCTATAAATTATTTTCTTTTTATTAGAAAACCTTATCGAAATTCTTATTTATGTACTGGATAGAGCTTTCACATTATATCAGATCGCTCCTACAATCAAACTGTATTGTTTGATCTATCGAAAGTTAAGAGTTTTATGTTAAAAAAGACTTGATTACTTAGCCTTAAAACTAAGAATGAGGCCTCTGCTTTTGGCAAGAAGAGTTATGGGTGTGCTCCTGAAACATCCAGTAGCGTTATTTAATTAATTATCTTCAGAATAGCAACAGCGCTCATCGTTAATATAATCAACCATGATCAATAAGATAACCTATTAGAATCATAAATAAATCACGTGAAAAGAGGATTATTTCTTAGGCAGTCAGACATCGCTAACTTCTACCTATACTCAGCTACAAGCGCATAATCGATCTCTGTTTTCTAAGGCTCCATCTAGTTAATAGGCACTTAGACTATATAAAACATAAATTACTCTCGCCTAGTTTGCTGTGTTTGATAAAAATCATCGAAGCTTGTTTTTTAATCTCAAGAATTCGATCCTACATGTCTTAACCTCGCCTTTTTCTTGGCACATCTTTCTTTCTAGGAGGCTATCTAGGTATCAAATAATCAGGCTCAGGCAGTTTAGCCGGAGCTACCTAGTCGGTTACATTTTCAATAGCCTTTACAAAAAGGGAAAATAAGTTGTCTTTTTCCTATGCTTTTGGCAGCTGCTTCACAGGTTCTTATTTCTTTTTAACCGGCGCTGGCTCATATTATTTTCCAGTCACGAATTGAACTTTTATGATTTTTCCACTCGTAGGCAACCGACATGAATACCAGCCATTCACATTTTTAATGGGCTAACTTTTTTATTAGTCCATCATTTCTTAATCGATATCACTGTAATCTTCAAATGAAGATCGGTTTTTATTCTTTGTACCGTAGCTTTTTTGCTCCCTAATATGTTTAGGAGCTTTCTTAAGCTAGTTTATTCCTTCAGTATAGAAAGAATTAGGGACTCTTTGTCTGCTACTTTTTCTATGAGACGCGCCTTCGCCCTAAAACTAATCTTTCATATATTTAAATGCTATAAAAAGACAACAAATTTATCACTTATATGTCAAAATGTTGTTCAACCACAGTCCTGTGATTGTGTTGCCTTCGAGAGAAGTAAAGATAGATTGACCTTGTAAACATCCCATTTAGAAATTTCCTTCCATAGTTTCACCATTCGACAGATATATTTTTCCAGGTCCTTGTTTCATATCTTCGATGAAATTTCCTGCATACATATATAAATACCTTAGAATTTAACCCAATAGTCACCTATTCTGTTGAAGTCAGAATAGTTGTAATTTCCTAATAAAGAAGCAGGTTTTTAATTGAAAAGTTTACCATATCCGTTGAACATATTATTTTTCCACTCTCCTATGTAGGCAGGTTGACTGATTCTGTAATAAAGAGCACCTTGCCCTTACATTTTACCATCCTTGTAATTGCCTTAGTAGTAAGCTCCATCTGTGAAAATCATTTTACCATAACCGTTTTTAAGGCCACCTTGCATCCATCCTTGGTAATGGCTTCCATCTGCATAGCTTTACACGATATAGAAACTTTGTTATTTGTTCGAAATCTTTAGTTATTCACTACAAAGTAGTTTTTTTGATTGAGAAATATAACGATTTAAATTTTAGCCTTGACTTTAAGTCATAACGTATCTTTCATCTTAGGTATTTCTTGAATTCATCCCTATAGTTCTAGACTCATTTTATTTTTAGTACTGATTAGTTCCTTTCGATTTTGATTAATTCATTCCTTTACCTTTGGATCTACTAAGTATAAAATGTTTCTTGGGCAAAGTCGAAATAGAATCTCTTTTGGACTACTAAAGAAGAAGTTTCAATTAACTAGCCGGCTACTTTCTATGCACAGTTGAAACTGACAAAGGTACTGAAGGCCTGAGTATAGTATCTCCACTATACATCAAAGACATATTAGGGCCGTTAAAACTGTTATTGTTTGATACATGTTGGCTATTTTGTTCAGATTAACTTTGAGAAAGATTATTCTAAAAGTAAAGATTGACGAATTGTTGTATTTAGTTAAAATTTATACGATTTTAAGGAGCAATCGCTAACATTCTGCTTATAAGATGAACCAAGGCTGGATAGTTCATTTACTACAAAGTAGACATTTTTATCGCCAGTTTCTTTTTGTTAAGCTGTCGAGATTATAGTTAGTAGCATTATTGTAAGTTTTACAACAAAGAAGAGTGAAGAAGGGTCATTCCAAAACTAAAAACAGCTTAGGCTTAAAATTGCTAACTTGATTCAAGGTTAGGATTAGTAAAATCTTACATTTTTTATGGAGAGTAGTAGTAATTAGGGTTGTAGCAAAAGCGGTGATTGGGATCAACTAAGTCTAGGTGCAATAGCTTTACGGTTCCTTCTGGAAAAATGAATATTAGATGCGGAGAAATATTCGAGTATCGAGGTTCAAATAATCTGGCGTTAAGACAGCTTTGAAGGATACAGAACAGCTAGAACTATTAGAAATAGAGTTGTTTTACTTTTCGAGCTTCGATCTAATCGATCAACTTTACTTTAGGATACTCATATACTCGAAATATTTTGTAAGTACTCGAGCATAAGCCAGTATGCTCTTTAGACCATAGTTTGACCATCTGTATAATATTCTAACACTCTCCTTATTTTCGATTAGCTAAATTCTTGAATGCGATTTCATACTTATCCTGTTTGGTAAAATTGTCTTCTTTGAAAGCAAATGTATCTTATGTTTGACGATTTTGAAGTATCTTCATGTTATCTTATTGTCCGATCTAAAGCAGATCATCCAAGAGGACATTTTAGTGTGTCTGGGATATTGTTGTGCCCATTTGAATATATAACGTTAATTCTAAAAAATAGTCATAATTTTGCATATAATGTATTGATACTAAGTCAATAGTAAATATCTTTCATTTTCTTCTCTTTTTACGAATTGATCACGTAGCTGAAAAGCTCCTGAACGTAATCTGACTAAGCCTAAACTCTCCTTGATTGATACCAGAATGCTTTTTAATTTTTATAGTACTGAAGCCCTTTTTTCTTAGCCTAACCTTTACTACGCCTACTTCTCTTTTTTATCTTTCTCATCGTACGCACCGCCTCCTATCGAACAGGGGCACAATTACCACTGTTAGACAGCTCTTCTTCCATCCAGTCTTCCACAATTTACTGATTCATTACTTATTTTATAGAGCAAAGGCGCTTCTATATTTGAATTCACTTTTATGACTGTGTGCATTTTTCATTTATAAATACTTTGATCGCGCAAAAGTATATTATTAAAAAACCAATTATTTGCCGAAATAGATAAATTTTAGAATAAAAATCCTAAAAACAAGATCCAAATCAATCAAGATGAAAATATCAATCTTAAAAAAAAATATAAATTTTCAAGAAAAATATTATTACTCTATCATAAAATCAAGATTAGCACAGGGTTAGAATTTAATCGATTTTGATTCTTTTTTAGACATCTTTTTACAAGATAAATTTAATAAGATTGCGAGCTCTTTAGTCTATTTGTGTATCTAAAGGCCTCATTTATTTTTCTAAAATATTCTAAAGATCTTCATTTGACCTGATCTCAAAAGGATGCTTTTAGTTGAACACTTCATAAGCAATTATTCCTAGAGACCATATATCATCCTACAATCGAAAAGTTCTATCAATCATCATTTGAGGACTAAAATATGGTAAACTTCCCCAAAGTAACTCTCTTTTTTGGCTTTGATTTTAACTAGTTATTCTAGTTATACAGTCGAAATCATTTATTTTTGCAAAATTCTAAAATAACAATATAATTACGAAGCTCATAAGTATATTTTAAAGTTTCAAGTCGCCATGTCTTAAACTTTTTTAATGTAAATCTTATATCGCTAACGCAACGCCTCCTATAACATTTATTTTTTGTTTGTAACTCTTTAGCTTTTTTCTGTATTTGCCCAAATGTTAATCTACACAAAGCTAAGTCAGCAAATAAATATTATCTTCATCGCTAAAAAATGTAAATAGCTTAATAATATGAGGGTTTTTAGATAGAAAATGGCATTTGATAGAAAAAACTAGTTGAGACATGTCGGTAACTTACTTTTTCTTTATCTTTTTTATAGCAAAATGATAGCCAGTTTATTTATGCATGGCTAAATACACTTTTCCTAGACTACCTTTTCCTAATAATTATTTTATTTTGAAGTCTTCGATATCGGCTTTTGAGAATAATTATGTCTTTAGCCAAGTTTCAGTTTATTTTTTAATAAAATCAGACTTAATATTTTTTGAGGATTCTTAAGTGTTAACGGACTTTTATTAATAAGTTTAGAAAGACTTATTTACAGCGTATTGAGAACCTACTTTTATTTTCTAAAAAGGATTAAGCTATCTATTTCTAGATAATCCCAGTGTTCTGTTTGATAGAGGTTGAGCTTAAATATGATGTTCATTATTTGTTTGAAGCATCATCGAAAAACTCATCGTTGCCCGAGTTCGTTTTCTTATATTTGGATCTTTCTATGTCTCATTAAAAAAAGGTATGTTTTCTTTTTAGTTTCTAAGACTCATGTTCGTTAAATTTTGTGAATATTTGCGAAGTTTGAAGCGAGCAGAATCATTCTAAACAAAAGTCTTTATATTGGGATCTCTAGGAGATATATAGTTAAAGCGGACCAAAGGAGACAGTGGGTGTGATTTTTTGATATTTAGATTTGGGGTAAATTGGCTCATTTGAGATCTTTTATAACGAAACTATTGTAGTTAGGTATTTAGAATGATATTTTCACAAAAGAATCTAGTTTTACAAAAAAGTGCAAAAATCAATCAAGAATATCATCTTAGCTTCGTAAGAGCAGCCACTTGCTTCACCAAATTTTAAATTTGTTTTTGCTGAGTCAAAATTATATTTTTCTGCTTCTATCTAATATTTTAAGATTTTTTCAGATCGGCTTTTAGTTTTACTACAGTTTGTTCTTGCTTTTTTTCTTTGGTCTTCATTTTTTTGATCATCGACTTTGAGTTCGAAAGCTTTTAACTACATAGACTTTTGGATCTTTAAGTCTTTTAGATTGATCGCTTCATTAGTTATACTTATTTTCTCATTTTTTACACTTCTCTCTATTTTTGGACAAAAGATTAGTTTGTAGCAAGTTTAGTTCGGGCTGAAGATTGGAATAAAGTTGATTTAAATTTCAAATCTGAAGTTTTTATAGTATGACTCTTGCTAGTCTTTTTGACTATTTTACCTACTTTATTCGTCTAGTTGATGTTCTACTTATCCGAAAAATTTGAAATTTTAGGCTTTTATTTATTTTTCCTATAATTAGATTCCGTCTTTATTTCGAGATCCATGTTTCTAATAGCGCTTACTTGCTAGCTATTAATATTTGAAACTTTGCTTTAGAGACATTGCAATTTTAAATGCAAAGATTATAGCTCTTTAGATACTGCTTATTGTTTAGATTCCAACAAAATAGTTTCTTTGGGTGATAGTTGTTTTTCAGATGTGATCGAGAAGACTAAAGAATCAGCTCTTCTACGGCTTAGTGGAGATGATTCTAACATTGGAATGTCATTTAAAGCGAATTTAGGACTACGTTTTAGTGTAAGAGGAAAGATCATTCTTAATAGTCAATAATTAACGAATAAAAATGATTTTTAAAATAAGCTCATATCATTTATATTTAAAAATATCTTTTCTAGCCTCATCAGATCAAGATTTTACAATCTTTTTAGTCATTATTTGATAGAATTCATCTTAAGAAACAACTCCGTCTTTATCCAAATCAGCCTTCTCAATCATCTCTTGTAATTAAGCATCGTCGATGGACTCTCCTAAATCTTGTACTATTTTTTTCAAATTTTTGATTGAGATAAATCCAGTTTTGTCCTCATCGAACATATTGAAAAGCTTTCTCATATCCTGCTTATTATCTTTGTTGGATACTCTGTTGTTCATAAGATCCAAAAATTACTCGAATTAAATCTCCATTATGCCCTAGTTCAATTTATCAGCAATAAGAACATAGAGAGGTTGTCCGCGAGGCTCACTGCCTAGGGCATCTAAAGATGCTATTAAATCTTTATAAAATGAATGCTACCCTGAGTAGACACAAATCCTGTTTTGTAAGGATCGAATAAGTCAAAGACATCTTTCATTTACTGTACTTCTTCAACCGACACGCCTGGTCTTTCGTGTTCGTATGCTTTGAAACTGACCTTGCTGATGCTGGGAGTTATGTTCAGTTGCTTATTGTTAGGGGATTTCATAAAAATTATTAGAAATACACAAAAATATTATCATTAAAGAGTTCGCTTCAGACGAGGAAGCACTAAAGATTGTTTCATATCAGATTTTTATGCTGGTTTTCTAAGCTATAAACTTCGAAAAGCAGGAGGATTCTGATAACCTTTTCTTGCAGAATTTATAGAAACGAAGCCAGTCGTATTTTGCTAAACTATTTTTTTAGAAGCTTTTTTTGTTTTTAAGCAAACGTAAGTGATTCTATGAATCCATTTAAGCAGATGTTCCTTTATTCCTAATACTATTTTCGGATATTTGTGCTCCATATTAACTAAATATTGTCGGCTATGATCGATGATCAAATGACGATCTGTTTTTTCAGAACGCTTCTAACCGAATGGATCCAGTTGCAAGATAGGAAAAATACCGAACTACTAAAGCCGAGTTGAGTTATTTTTATTGTTTGATTTGAGAGATGAGGTAATTAACTCAAACACTATGTAATAAAAACAAAAACTCACCATACTTATTTTTTCCTTCAGTATAAAATAAGGTTTTTAGTATTTAGCTGAAAAAGCCTTTTTAACTTTCTAGGAGGCTACATTAAGTTCCCAAGGCTGCATAAGAACATAAAAGCAAAAGATTTTAATGGCCAGAGCCAAACCGACAACCATTTTAGTTTGTTAGGCCGTTACATTTATCAAGCATCCATACTAGTATGAAAACTAGAGATTATTGATTTACAATATACTCAAAAAATCTGATGGCGGAAAGGAATTCTATGTAGAAACGTTCACTAGAAATTGAAGAATATCTTTTGTTACTGTTGAGTCGCTGAGTTTTTATGTGATATAATATACTAGCTGAATAAGAGGTTTTTCCTGGTTTATATGTGGAAATTCTAAACTTTCTTCAAGAATATTTATGTAAGCTTTTAACTGATTCTAAAGTAGTTTTGAATAATATCCTTTGACTAAGGCAGATATTCTCATCAGCATGGTTTTGCTACATTACTCACATTGATTTTTAATCAAGATCAAAGAGCTTCTATATTTTGAACGAAGATGATTTAAGAATATTATAGCCTTGACCGCTGCTCGTAACTTGAAAAGTGGTTTATATTTAACTTATTTTTGAAAAGACTCTGTCTTTTTTATTTTATTTTTTTGACGGATTTTGATAGGTTTAGATTAATTAGGAATAGGGGCTGGAAATTTAGGACTATGCAGAGTGATTTAGTTGGACACACTATTTTGAGTAGGAGTAGTTGGATCAATATCGATTGATCTAAAATAGTATTCTTTGCGCACAGAACGCGCTTTGTGACTATCTTATCTAACAAGAAGTTTTTCTATTTAAGAATGTTGACGGTTTCTATTAGTTTGATTTCTAGTGGAATGATTTTGGTATAAATTCCTAAGTATTTACTACATGAAATTATTACTTTATTATTTTCACTCTCAATATATCTCAACAATTTTATTGCAGATAACTTTAATCATATTAATCTAAGCATTAATATTCCTTTTTAAGATAAATACTAAGCAAAATATCAAGATTATCACAAATAATAAATCATTTTTGATGATAAGCATTCTAATATATAGCCGCGATATTATTTTATATTATATTCTTAAACATCTCAATAGGCTTAGTAAAAAGTTAAATATTTTATATTTTTACAATATTTTTTGTTTTAAATATGTATGTTGTCTTATAATTCCATAAGAGCTTATTAATTTATTTTTAAAAATCGCTGATTTTCATATTTTCAGACACTAAAAGTGTTTATTTACTAGATAATTAGTTTATGATTCGATCTTCTTTTGATTTAACAAATAATGTGATTTGCTTTTTGTTTATACAAAAATGTTTCATATAGGTGCTAAGAATTTTTTTCATATTTTATTAAGCATGAAAACAATTCAAACTATTCAGTAAAATATTTTTGTAATTTTTGTCTTCATTAATTAAATCATAATTTGTAAAAAAGTTTGACAACATATAGATTAAAATCAAAGATTCAGTAATTAAAAATTAATTCTATGCAACAATAATTTATAAAAAATATTTTTAGCTTTTATGTTTAACATATTTTATCTAAGCTTATATTCAAATTTAATGTAATGTAATTAATATTAAGGCTTCAAAAACTGATTCGCTAACAAATAATAATATAATTTTAATCTAATGTTGAATGTTAATCAAATCATCACTAAAAAATTTTCGTCCAAAACTTTTTTTTGCAATTTTTTTCCTTTCGGTTGTGGAGCAGGAGGCTCGCACTAGTTCTCTTAATCACCCAGTTCTTTGATTTCCTAGGATTGAGCAAGCAACGACATAAATCCGTTGCTTTCTGCAATGTCAGGGTGCTAACTAACAGAATCGAAAAAATCCCTCATGCGGCGATATCTTTCGCTTAAGAAGGATTGGTCTCCAGTAAAAGAACTGAAGAGGCTGCGCAGGTGATGAGCGGGAGGGAATTTAACACTGGTCTGAATCAAAATTCAAATACCTTCGGCAGGATGGCCGCAACGACAAGAAGTTTCGAGTAACGCATGCGGATGTTGTATTTCTTTTTGGAATGCTGTATTTCCAGCTAGTAGAGCGTGACTGAGTCTTGCCTCTGGGATTTGACGAGCTTGATGGAGCTTTGTAAGCCATTTTGCATTAAGAACTATTAAATATAACATTTCGTCACCATTCATTTCATCATATCAATAAAAGCTAATCATTTGTGTTGCATTTGCAAATATCTGATTTTTGCACTTATATCTCCTCCGAAAGAACTCGTTTCCCTATGTATTTTTTGTCTCTAATTGAGAATCGGTGAAAGAATTCTAACAGATGGTTGTGGACTCATTCTCTAGACTACTACTTGAGCTGGTTGAATAAACTGATAGCTGTTGTTATTGCTGAGCTGCTTGTAAGAAGTTACTCTTTTAATGCCAGCCTGATCCAATAAACTTTGGAATCCTTGATTTTGAGTATTTTTGGAAAAGTTTCTATTGGCTTGAATAGATTCGTTTTCTATTCTTTCAATTTGCTTAAAATAGGGACTATGACTATTGAAATCGTTTCTTACTGGCTAGGTTTATATTTTTTAAGTGCTTACGACTGTTTTCATCGCACCAAAAGTCTTAAGACCTATAGGAATATTACCGCTACTATTGCTGTATGTTCTAGCTTCAATTTAACGACTTCTTGGAGAAGGAGTCAACTCTTGAATAAAACTCGTGACCATTGAGGTTGCTTGGGGAGCTTGTCTCAGTATGAGAGCACTTTTAACTTAAGAACCTTAGATGATCTTATCTGTTTGTTCATGATGAATATTTGTTTCAGTTTCCATTTAAGACAAGGCAATAATACTATCTTAATCCTATTAAACAATAGCGCCTTGTATTTTGACCTGAAGATCTTGCTATAGATTAGCAACATTCATCTAATATTTCTACTAAACGTAGCTATTGAATACATTCATAACAATAGTTGAGCATTTATCGAATTTTTCATTAATAGAAAGAGCGAACTCGTTTACTTTACGAGCGTAATTATTATTATGACTGCAGTTTTGTCTAAGCTCACGCAACATAGCTTAGATGATCTGAATTCTTTTTTGTAAACTAATAATTAGACCATCTTTCTATCTCATAACCACAACTAGTTGGCTAAATTATTGGATAAATTAGGCAGGAATTCTGTTTTACTTACGAACTTGAATGAGTTCAGCTGATATTTTCTCGATTTGCATAGAATATTATCTATTTTAGGCGTATTATTTGTTGAATCTTGACTACATTTGACCATACTTAGTCGTTAATTAGCTCAAAGATAACTAAATAGAAACATTTTTACCTATAGCCTTTAATTATGAACTTTTACGTCACTTAACTTTCCAATTCTTTCAGATAAAGATGCGATTTCTGATAAATAATTTTTTTGTTAACTCTTTTTCTATTCAACAGTTCGACTCAAATCGTCTTTCTCTTGACTTAATATAACCATATCTCCTTGTAATTTTTTGAAATTAGTCTACAGATGCAATTTTTCATTTTCAACTCGCTATTTAGACCTTTTTTAATTATCAAGGTCAAGTATAAGTTTTTCCATCTGAGCCAGGTTCTCTACAAGCTTACTCTCTATCATCTGATAGCTATTTTTAGTCTTTTAGATATTTTTGATGGTAATCTTCAGCTGTTGCAGTTATCCAATCTTGTTCTGAACCTAAGTCCTTAGTCTGTCGATCTATTGGGTCATATATGAAATTCTCGAATAGCTTTGAGTTAGTTCTTCTCTGATATCTTGATATTTATTGATTTAAAGCTGAAGACTTGCACTTTTAGCTTATGCAGTTTAAGCTTTCATAGTTAAAGTACGAATACTCATATTAAGTTTTTCTCTCTAAGCCATAAGCTATCTTTTTATTTGTTCTTAGTTTTTAAGCTTTGATTAAATGTCTTACATTATCGATAAGTTTTCCTAAAGAAGAGCTATTTTGGTTGTGAACTCTTGAACTCTGCTTACAAACTAGCTTAGTTATATCTTCAGTCCCTAGTTTTCATCCTGCAATAAACTGAAACTGCCTCTTTAAACCTAGTATTAACTGCATCTTTGTTTCAAACCCTATTTTTCAACTAATAAGGCTCTAAATTGAGCTTGATGTCTTTATTTTTATCTAATTTAATCACTAATTCTTTATTAATATCTTCTTATTTAGTTGTTTTCTTCGCTTGATTTAGAAACTAGTTTTGTTTACATAACTTTGATAGTTGTCTTTAGCTAGCTAATAGTGTTTACTTTCTAAGCAACTAATCGGTTTAATTTTTATATTTCTACCTACAACTAGCTGTAAACTCTATTATTCTATGCCATTTTCTGAGAAATTAGCTTTAGCTATTGATTGATAGCCTGCTCTCGACTCAATAAAATGGTCAGTTTTTTAATCTATTCTTCTTTTATTGAAATCTTTTGTTGCCATAACTGCACATCCTGCTGTTTAGATCTAAACTGTTCCAGTTCACGCCTCAAAATAACTTCCGATTCTTTGATTTTCTAATTTTCCTCTCCCTTCCATCTCACTAGCTAATTAAGTCTATGATTTTCCTGACCAAGCAAAGCCAATCGATTCTCATATTCATAAACCTTTTCATCTATCTTATTCATCTCTTGCTGCAGAAGAATCAATCTGCTGTTTTCTTATCGATATCTATTGCACTAGCTTTCACGATTAGCCAGCTGCTATCTTTCCTTCCTGATCTATACACTCATCCAGGCTAGCTCATTTTAGTATTTTATAGTCAGTTCTTTTATTTAGCGGTTTATCATACTTTTCCGTTTATTTTAGAACTATTAACGTATTTGCTCCATTTCTTTCGATCTGGCTATTTCTTGTCCATTGAATCTCACCTTCCATTTCTACACTTAGGTCTGAAGTTGTTGACATCTCTGCACTTCGAACATATATTTTTCTTTGAGTCCTTGATCATCAGGGCCATATTTTCTGCGATACTCTTCGAACTCCCTGAACATTTTTTCGCTTGCTAATTTGATGTAGGTGATCTCTTGTTTGATGTTTTCTTCTTGCTGTTCGTAGTAGTGACATTTTTATGTCAGCTAACGGATCTGAATTTCATAGTTCTGGAAGTTCAGCATCTGTCTTTCATGGTCTTTGGCCCTCACTCTTAGACTTTCAATCTATAGATTCAATCTCTATATCTCTATCGTTTGGAAGACCACCACAAAGTTCAGTTTATTCGAAAGATCCTCCCTCTTATGCCCAGGTAAATTCTGTATCCTTGAATTCCTAAGATCAGAGAACTAGTGCTCAGGGTAGGCTCTCACGAAGGAATTCGTGTTGGTGACAAAAGTCGAATAGGACAAAGAATTGATGTCCTGGATTATGGACTTCTACATGAATTAAATATACCGGTTCACTACTCTATGAATGATATAAACACACCAAATTTAGACTAGTCTAAAATCATATATTCCAAGATGCTATCTCCTATTCAATTAGCAACAACTAACAGGCTCGAATTTTCAGCCAAGTCTCTTTATTCTGATTGGTCTATTAATTATTGGCGTTTTCAGTTGGTTTGAAGAGAGACGCTGTATTGACTACTAAAAAAGGATCCGATACTCCTTATTTACTTAAATTTTTAACCTACCTGCTCATAGTTTACAGATAGTTGGCATTTTCAAAAGAGAAAGCTATCCTTCTCTTGTCTCCAAGCTTGCCAAAAATATCCTACCATTTACTTTTGAACCTTACGATTCCTTCGACTATTTATACAGAAACATCCTGAAGATGCAATAGTGTTTATAGATTCACAGTTTCTCCTGCTTCTTCGATCTGTCTTAAAGATTTTTTTCTTTCCTCGATTAGTTTAGTAATACGACCCACCTCATACTGCTATGTGCCTATCTACTTAATCTACTTTTAAATAGTTGATTTTATTTATTTCCTCTTTTTAGCTAATAGTCCTTTTGATTTTTTAGCAGAGAGTAACTATATAGCTTAAGAAACTATTTTGTAATAGAATTATTGAATTTAGTGAACTGTCTTTTTTGATTACAGCAGATCTTGAAGCTTATTTTGCTTTTTATTCTCTTCAGTCTATTACTTTTATTTTTATTCTTATTTTATTAGGATTTATCGAGCTTACGACTGTGGTCTTTTAGCCTTTTCTTCTTTCTAAACAGTCTTTTTATTTTTCAAGGCTCCTCGAATCTTAAAAGATTTTTCTACATTAATACCTAAATACATGCTTTCTTAATGGCCACATCTTTTGAAGAATGCCTTTAATATTTCGTTAAAACTGGTGGCAATTTATGATTCTTGAAAATATCTTTATTAGCGTTGGCGTAAACTGTCTGAATGGGTGATCTGGTGCGTCTCAGAGAAGTTAGTTTTGCCTTATTTCCTACATTAAAATATACTTACCTTTAGAAAATTTGAGATCTGGTATGGTTTCATTAGAGAATCGATCGTTCCAGTGTTTTTCCTTAATAGGTATATTTTTACTCTTAGATGATTGAGTCTCTATAATCTGATTTATTTAAGTTACTCAGGGTCTCTTACTGGTACCTTCTTTTTGTGCTTTCTTCTTTTCCTATATAATTTTGAGATTACTTTTTAGTTTTTTTAGAATGTTCTTCTTCAGAGCTGCCTTACAACTATTATGTTGCTTTCTTTTAATGTACCGGCTAAGAAATAGCTAGCTTTTAAGAAGCAGACTATACTTTTTCTTACTTATCTGAGGCATTTTCTGGCTTAATGGTCGGTTTTTCTAATGGTTAGTCTTCAATATTCATAACTTATTAGTTTTATAAATGTTAAATGTATTTATCATCTTTAGCATTAAATCAAAATCACTATGAAATAACAAATTTAATCACAAAAATAAAAATTAAAGACTAATCAGAAGTATGGTATGATTGCATAAATTTAATAGTAAATTGTGCATATAATATTTAAAAATGACAGAATACTCTAAAGGTTCGAGGTCTAACATGCCAGAAACAGTCTAAAGAACATATCAGCCAACAAACATGTATAGCAACAACAATCACTCTGCCTCCCAATCCCGGTCTCGATGTAATATTGTAATTATATAGACTCCCAACATCCATCTAATGGTGGATCAAGTTTCGATGAAAACGAAGCCGATTTCTAACTAGGAATGCCTCTAATCATGCCTTTGGTATAAGCCATTAAGGACTAAAATTAACATCTAAAGCAACAAAAGAAACAGATGGAGAACTAAATGGCCAGTCTACACAAACACTCGCATTATCTACTAAACTAGAACCAGTAACTAAGAAAACATTACGCACAAAGAACCAACGATATCCGCAAACTAGTCGATACCATATCCATCAATACCAACTAATAAATCAGCGATGTCGAACATCAATCTTTTTTGCTTAAATAAAGCAATATCGCTCTGGCCAAAAAGATTTAATAACAAATCAAAACTATCAAAGAACTCGACCATAGCTATAGCACTCATAGCTAAGCTGTTGAAGCAGTCTCTAGGGAGTGTTTTAATTTGTAGTAGTACCATCGGGATTTAGCGGTTAAGAATAGACAGCTTAGCCAACAATGTTCTGAGCTTTAGTTTGCTAAATCTAATTAAGGAGATTTGAGTACAGTTTAGTCTGAAATTAACTAGACTCTACATGAAGTGACTATGATCAAGATCTTGAATCAACAAAAATGCAAAAAAGCCAAAGACATGCAAAATCAGCATCTTGAAGAACAACCTTAGGTTGAGCAAAATTGCGATGTTCTTAGAAAACAAATAAAAGATCTTACAGCTGAAGCCAATAACTTGAAATCAACTGCTTAAACTTCTAGAATCAAGCAAAGATAGACCGAGTAAATGTATCAAAAGACTATGCAATAATTCGCTCAGGCAATCAGACACTAGTCCAAGCATAAAAATAATGTTATTTCTCAAGAATAGAGCATGAATAACTTGAAAAGTCAGATTAAATCTAAAAAATAGCAACAAATATTGTTGCAAACTTAGTTGTAAAAGCTAAAGCAATAAAAATAGCTAAAACAAAAAGCAATAGCTAATAAAAAGGCTTCAATTAAGGAAGTCGAGCTTAACTTTAGATAGAGTTCTTAAAACCACAAAGACACTTTGAAAAAACAAAGTGACAAAATAAGAGGATAGCAAACAAGACAGACTAACACTGCTAATAATGAACTTACAACTAAAATTCAGCCATAAATGGAACGACTAAATGAAGCTCTAGAGCATAACAAGGAAGATTATGGAATGCTAGCTCAATAAATTAGTTAGTTCCAAGACAGTATAAGCAAACTTGATAATCCGACTAAATAAATCATCAGACTTTAGTATCAGATAAAAAAGCTTTCATCTAACAAAAAGTGATAACATTCATATATTGATTAGTATTTATCTTTTCATCAAATCTAATTAATATCATCAGCAGCTGCTTATCCTCATATCTACTTAGCTTTTAGATTGAGTCCTTTTGTAAGAGTAATAGTGCATAAGTAAGGTAGTAAAAATTTATTGAGATATGCTGTAAAAACTGAAATAAAATTAAGACATCAATCGCTAAGATTTTCCTAAAGAAGACAAAGAGGAGTTGCCCAAAAGCATCCCAAAAGTAGTAGGCATACAAAAATAGCTTTTATGAGTGTAAAATATAATAATGATCTTTACAGTTATGTTCAAATTAATTAGTTATTAAAACGATGGAAAATTTAAATGATGGGGTCTACGGACTCACCTTTTAGCATCTCTAAGAGCTCGCATTAATCTTAACATAATCGTTTATGATGAACAATCCCGTATGGTCTAAAGCTGATCTCAACCGAAATTTTGTGATTGATTTTTTTAGAAAAGAAATCAAAATCAATCTTGATTCATAACTAAAAGCTAGATAGTATATGGGTCACGAAAAGACAATCAATTTTGTAAAGAAATAAGTATATAGATATACGTAAAAGATGGTAAAATTGTGGGAGCTTTCATGCACTACGAAATAGAACAATACCGTTAATACCTTAAAAATTCAAAACCTTCATAAATATAACTTTTTCAAGTCCTATAAAAATAAGGAAAAAAATTAACGAAAATCATCAATATTGATGAACTATAAAAAGGAAAGTGTATTTTTGGAACATGGTTCGTAGCTCGAAGCGATCTGCATCCAAAATACAAAATATAACTATTATGTCGATTTCAGATTGAGTTGAAAAGGCAAGGAATCGTGAAGTTCATTACGAGATCAAGTAATATCAAAGCAGTTCAATTATTTCAGTTCTGTGGAGGAAAACTACTTTCCTAAATTACATTTTAATTCAAAGGGAATAGCAATCAAATTTATTTCGTTTAGATTACATTCGACAATCCTCAACTCGCAAGCATCGAGCATACACTTAAATCTTTACAAAGATTGGAAGAGAGATCTAAATTATGAAGATTAAAATTATATGATTTGAAAAGAATGCAAATTATAATAAGATATTAATATTAAAACAAACTTATTATGAAACCATAGTAATTAAATCAAAACGGTTGTTTGAAGCCATATGCTATGCTACATTAGCTTAGATATTTTAATCCCTCTAGAGTTTCCTTTATAGACGAAAACGCAACTGACATTCTACTCTGGAAAGAATGCAATATCTTATTATTGTCAAGCAACTTTTTTATTGGAAATTGCATCTACTCATCAAATTAAATAACATTACTGGCTCGCTTATACATATCTTTGTGCTTTGATAACTTTACTAGATCTTATATCTTCATAAGATCTTCTTTAGTATATGCTTATACTGCAGACCAGTCTTCATATTTGTCTAATTTGTAAGTAGATAGCTAAGGCAATAAAAATGCAGCTTTACAGTAATAAAATGTCATAATCGCATTCTTTTATTTGTAGAGGATTTTGGCTTATTTTTTTGACTAAGGCATTATCAACATAGGTTTTTTCATGTTTGTGTTTGATGACTAGTAGGAAGAAGTAGTTCGAGGATCGTATGATACTTTACCCAATTATGGAGGCTTACAAGGTCCTTCATGCATGATAAAATCTGGTTATATTTTTAGATTTAATAGTTTTTGTCTGTAAATTTAAAGGATCTACTGTCCAAATTTCTTGACAAGCACTTAGTTGGGTGTTCTAAATGCAAAGTATTGATTATCATCAAAATTCTTATAAGAATATAAATCTTGATTATAACCTTTTTAGATCCTAAGCCTTAAAATATAGAATCCAGGCACAAAAGAGCCACTACTATTTTTGATCGGCACAAATTCTACTCTATAACGAGGGTTATTGACTATATCTGGTGCTATTCTTTGGCATAATTGTCTGATTCTTTTCAAAACTTATTATTTAGTCGCCTAGCTGTAATGTGCACCCACTACTGTTCTTTGAAAAGTTGTAGTGTTTTATTTTATACCGATATAGATGATACCACCTCTTTTGTTTAGAAATCCTACTATAGTTTTCATTAATATCTACTATAGAATTTTGGAGTAAGGGAAGCCATAATTTTTGTATTACTGTATCTAACTCTACGCTTATTATATGATCTAGTTTTAATAGAAAGAAGTTCTACAGCACAAATGATCCTTTTTTGCTTTGATATCTGTCACTTTGACAGTTTGATTTCCTCTAAGTACCTCAATAGTACTTCCTTAGCCTACTTCTATCTTCTTACGCATCGTTTTGATTCCAATCTATTATTTCTAAGTATTTTTGACTTAAATAAGCGTATTCGTATTGATTTATTTGATCATCGCATTTGAAGCTATTTTTTGTTTTTATATCTGACTACTTGCTCTTATATAGCTATCTCTTGAGTAGGTCTATCTGGGCTAGCTTGCATTCGATTAACTTTATTTCCGCTAGCTTTATCTTGACTAACTTATTCTTGATTAACTTTTTTTAACCTATTTTGATCTTTACGGATTTTTTCGTTACTATTTTTCTCTTAAATAACTTGCACTTGTGTGGATTACTCTAGACTATAAATTTTTGATTTGCTATCGTTAATAGTTGCCTAGGTTTTTAAGTATTTATTTCTTTTTAAAACCCAATATATGCATATATTTATCTAAGCAGAGATCTTCAATAGCCTGTCGTTTATCTTGTTTCAAAATCATAATAGCCTGAATCTGCATATCAATTTCTTTTAAAATCGTCTTTTGTTGATCTTTGACTATCTTTCCTGCGAGCTTATCGATAGGCTAAATTTGACTCATAAAAATAATGGCATCTTGAGTTTAGGTAACAGGAAGCTATGCTACTATTTTTGGGTTGAATCCACTTGCAAGGTAGAAATCCAAACATGGAAAAGATAGATTTTTTATCATTTTTTTGACATAATTAGCAATGGCCTTAAGTTACTAATCGAACTGAACCATGTATTAAGTATTTTTCTGTACTTTTTTGTAAAGTTAAGCAAGAAGAATCAGCACTGGAAATCCAAAAAATCTGATCATTATCCTGATAACTTTATATACATTTTTGCAATTAGGCTATGACATGTTCACTAGATTAATAAGCTTTGAAACTTGTTCTTTGTTAGTATAGAACTTTTCTTGAGTATAAGCCTTTTGAGAAACAATCCTTAGCACCTATTTTTTAGCCTATGATTGTTATTGTGTTTCTTTCATTATCGGAGTCAATAAAATATTGAAATTTATATAAAGTAGCCTCCATTCATAATTTATGTTGTCAGTGCAAAAATATAGGCATCTACTACAATATTAACTTTTTATGTTTATTTTGACTAGTCTAAGCGAATTGCTATATTGATTAAATGATTAGACCACAAACCCAGTATCAAGAAGTTCAAAGACTTGAAAATAAAAATCAGAAACTAGTCTTTTAAAACAAAGAGCTAAAGGATGCCAAGTAGAGAAGCTAAGGGCTTGTTAAACAACTTGAATAACGAATCCGTCAACTGCAGCAAGTCATCGATGCACAACCTATGGCACAACTAAAAAGTGGCAAAATATTCGACCCAGACCTCAACTTTCAACTTGAAGAAAAACTCAGTCACCAGAGCTTTGAGTTGTCTCATCTTCAAAGATCCAACTAAGAAAAGATTTTAAGATTGAACTAAGCACAGATGAAGGTGACGAAACTCTAAAACTAAGTTGAAAACTGCAAAATGCAAATAAAAAGCCTGGACCAGATGCTGAGTGATTCTCAGAGTCGCTAAAAAATGAGATAGGACTTTCTCGAACAGATGCGCCAAAAACTCAAAAATTCTTCAAATTAGAAACTTTAGCTAGCTAGCCAAAAAAAAAGACTAGAGTTGTAATATAAGAAAGAAAAAGAAGGAAACTCTAAGATTTTGAGCTAGCTGATTGCCAAAATGAACAGCCTTACAGTTACTTAGCAGGTTCAATAGGTTAGATAGCCCGGCCTGTACTAGTAGGACCAAAGATTGATTGAACTACAGCAAGCTTAACTTTAGTGTAGGAACTAGTAGATTCTAAGATTAAAAACTATCTACTAAGGTTCAGTGGCAAATACGGGTGGAGAATATCTCAAAAACACAATCAAGCATCTTCGTGGGGAAATAAGTCGCTACTCTTCTTTTGCTAAAGTTGCCACTGAAAAACTAAAACTAGCTGAAGATACTATCAAAAAACATTCGGAAGCTGCTCAGAAGTGCCAGGACGAAATGCAGTCTCTTGATGGTTTGGTCTAAAAAAATAATTAATTGACTAAAAAGATCAAAAGTTTACAATATGAGTTGGAAAAGGTTAAAAGTTAATTGGAAGCAGCTAAAAAAATTGTTCAAGATAAGAATGAGAATCTAGTGGAAGTGCTTAAAGAAAATGAATGTCTACAGGCCTATCTCTACAACTCCTATGGCGAAAGCTATACGCAATTACTGCAGCAAATTCGAAAGAAGTATCAAGAGAAGCGAGGAGATTCTGGAAAAGGTCAAGGATGGAGCACGGTCGAGTAGTTGGTTGAAGCTAACGAACGTCTCAGAGCCAGGCTTAAAATAGCATGATATAACTGCATTATAAGTTTATTTATACGATAACTTGAAATACTTGTTCATCTTTTAAAACAAATCAGTACAGCTAATATGAATAATAACACTATTTAATTTGATATTGCAAAGCTATACCTAATATTATTTAAATCACAGCCATGAAAAATATTAATGGCGCTCTAGCTAGCAAACTCAAACCTCCTTCAGCCAAAAAGAAAAAACCATAGCTGTAGTAATATGGCATCTACGACGGAGCCAGTTCCTCGGACAGCCAATCCTAGATCTAACCAGTCGATCAAATGTCTTCATTCTAGATCGAACAATAAGACGCTACTGCTAACGATAAAAACAGAGAAAACATTGATAAGTTGATGGACAAGTTAGGATTAAAGCAACAAGTCTAAAACAACACTCATAACTAATTGGAGAATGTTATCTCTGATTTCGTATAAAATTGTATCGGTTCGATCGACAGGTAAGCCAACACCTAATAGTACGACAAAATCTACGACTAGCTCTATCAATAGAAATTAAAATAAAAATAGTCCACTCCCTCCTCGATCTTCATAAGCGAACTTACACAACTTTAAAAAATAAACCAGATCTAAGGACGAGGCCCCAAGATAATCTACCGTAATTTCAGACTATTCCTCAAATACATTTCGATGGCCTGCTAGAAAATAGTCCAGCATCCTATCTTCTAAGGTTTCATCCTCACTGTCATCTTGCTTAATTCTATCAAAATGGCCACTGATGATCCTCTGGCTGCTTAGTCTTCTCTGCCTGAAATCGAATCTATTTTTACTTATATCTATGTGGTTTAAATGACACTAAAAGTATTCGCTTTTGGTTTCTTGTTCAATAAAGGAGCCTATCTTAGAGATCTATGGAATATTATGGATTTTGTCATAGTTGTTACCAGTTTGTTACCTCTTATCATTAATTTTGGATTTTCAGTAAGCGCTCTTAGAGCAGTGAGAGTGCTACGACCTCTAAGGACAATAACAAAAATAAGAGCTCTGAAAATGATCATTCGTACTCTATTCAATTCCTTCTCGCTGGTTATAGATTCTGTTTATATCTTGGCCTTCATAATGTTTGTATTCTCTATCGCAGGTATGCAACTCTTCGGTGGTAAATTGAAATTTCGCTGTATGAACAGTATAGATGGCTTCATAACCCCTATTTTCTGTGGCACCACTGCCGACTGTTCGGTTGGACAACTATGCGTAAAAACATTATCCAACCCTAATTTTTCAATCATCAATTTCGACACTCTACTCTGGTCTTTTTTGTCGGTGTTTCAGATCATCACAATGGAGGGATGGAGCCAAATAATGGAGTATATCCAGCTCACAAGTGGAGCAGCCTATGGAATCTATGCTGTTTTTATCATTCTTATTTGTTAGTTCGTGTTGCTTAACATGACAATGGCTATTCTGAAGTACAAATACGCTCAGGTCAAGGGCAACGCGATCGAGTAAGAATAGTAATAAAAAAATTAGTACGAGCCCTAATTCTTAAAAAAGATAGGAATATACCCTACCATCTCAGTCCTTTCCTCCCCAGCCCCCCTAATCCGTACAAACGAACAACACCGCAAACGAGTCGGCTGCCATTTATCTCTCCCCGCTCCACCCAAATCAAACAAACAAGGACTCAAATAACTACTAGCATATGTTCAGTAAAACACAATCAAAATGAGCACTAAACTGAACTAACCTCTTTAAAAAGGATTGGATCTATAGTAGCTAAAACAACTGGGTAAGGTGCAAGATGTAAAATGGTAGGTCAATAATTTGTAATTTTAGACGAATAATCTTAGCGATCATTAGGTCGGGAAAGATAAGTAGGGAGACAAGTAGGATGATTAGAATGATGCTGATAACAAGGAATAAAATTAGGATAGTTTTTCTGATAGTTTTATCTCGTAATTGGAAGAATAAGACTAGTCTTCCTAGAGCTAGAAAAGTGATGATAACACTGCTTTGTTGAAATTAAACATGCTCAGTAAAGCACAGTAATTCCAAAGAAGAAAAGACCCTTAAAGCGCATAGAAAAGAAATGCTATTCAATCTAAAAACTATCTATAATCTTAAAAATAATTAAAACCCAGACCTTCAGCCTACAAGTAGATATCAGTGCTCGATAATATCCTTTAACTCTTGGGTTCGAAGCCAGGCAAACAATAATCAGCGGAGAATATATTCGAGATAGAAGATATTGATTTGGATCAGATCAAGCCTGAGGTCATTTATTAGAGGTTTGCGGATCTAGGTGTATATGGGATAAAAAAGGCAGCAACGAGGGTGTAGTTTGCTAATCTTAAGGTTGGAAATAAACCAAGGGCGCAGAAAATGCAAGAAAAGAAGAAAAAGATTTCACCAGTCCAGTAAGTATTTGACTAGAATGTTCTAGACATCAAGTAACTTCATTTAAAAAACTAGCTAGAAAAGACATAATTAAAAGTTAGAGTCAAATCAGACTAGCTTATTCAAGAGCAGAGAACATATGATCTAACTCGAGTCCTTGCCTCACAATAGCTCAAAGCATTTGAGAAGAAGAAAGAAGAGCTCATCTAGAATATGAACTCTACTCATTTCAACATCAAATACAATTATGTCAGTCTCTAGAAACATTAGTAGCATAGTCGAGCAGTCATATACTCCAGAAATCTTTAAAACTAAAAATCAGTACTTAATGTGCCTTAGCTGGCATAAGTTGAAGCCAAAAAGAGCAAAAATGAACCCACTCAATAACAAAAAAATACACAAAAAAATAAAGGAAACACCCAGTATCTCCGCCTGCTTCAAAATCACAACATAGGATAGAAAGTATAAATGACCCTTGATCGCATAACTGCAGTTTTCTTCAAACAAGACACTAAACAAAAGAAATAATAACAAAATATAGAATAATAGCCCTCACCTTAAGAGTAATATGATCTTTTTAGATAATAAGACGTCCTCTAGCGTCATGGACATCTATAGCTTGACTCACCTTGCGCTATGTAGTTCTAATCCACTGTCAACTAGATCAACATGAAACCTTAAGAATATTAGATAAATATCAGAGGACTTTTTGGAATGTTCACTGTGATTCGCAAAAAAACATTACTTTTTGCCTCACATGCAGCCTACGACAATTTTGTATTAGTACTTGTACTACTCAACACTGTCACCATGGCTATGTCAGGTTTCGTAGACACCGACCAACCTCCCTACTCATATATCAGTCAGACCTTCACAATAGCTTTTACTCTAGATCTAGCCATTAAAGTATTTGCTTATGGTATGAGTTTTTTCGGTGATGCTATGAATCTCTTCGATGCTGTAGTAGTGGCAATTAGCATGGTTGAGATATCCACGGGAACAGGCGCCAATCTATCAGCCCTGCGTTCTATCAGAATCCTGAGAGCTTTTCGAGTACTAAGAATTACCAGATTGATTCGTTCTCTCAGTTATATGAGAATAGTCATCGGTGTAGTCTCCTCTATTATCAACGAATTCGTCTATGTCTTTCTCTTATTGTTCTTATTTATATTCATCTATACCCTACTAGGCATGCAGATATTCGGAGGCAATTTCCCTTAGAATAATGTCACTGGGATCAGACAAAACTTTGATACATTCTTCTATGCTCTTTTTTCAATCTTCCAGGTTATGACTGTCGAGAACTGGGATGATCTTTAGACTCAAGCAGCTAATTCTTCCTTGGGGCCCTGGGGAATACTTTTCTTTATCAGCTGGATCTTTTTAGGCAACTGGATTCTACTCAATCTATTACAAGCTATTCTTTTGGACGGGTTTGATGATGACGCTACCTAACCTGATCTTTAAATGGCTGACTAGGTCTAGCCCTAATAAGCCTAAACTTAGGCCAATTCCTTGGTTGATAAAAACGAATAGCAACAGATCAAATAGACTGAAACCGATCAATAACAGAGTCAATAGGGTCAATAGATTTAATTCGATCAAGACGACGCCTCCCTCTTCCTCTTCTAACCAGACAACCCCATCCGTCTATTCGCCCTGGCAGTCATCTCATCAAAAGCTTTTTAAATTATCATCTTCATCGCGATTATCAGCTCTTCTGCTAAACTAGCATTCGATACTTACCTACCAAAAAACGACACATCATCTCTACTGGCACAAATCTCTGACATTTTAGACTACGTCTTCAACTTTTTGTTTATTTTTTAAGCGGCACTGAAGATCATAGGAAGTGGATTTGTCGCCGGCTAGAAAGCTTATCTTAAAAACTCATGGAACAAACTAGACTTCCTCATAGTATCGACTTCCATTCTTGATATGCTTCTCAAAGGTGTCAACCTGAGCATAATAAAGCTTTTAAGAACCCTTAGACCACTTCGCATCATCACCAGAAACGAAGATATGCGTATCATGGTCAGTTCACTTGTCCAGTCCATGATCGGTATCATTAATGTTCTTCTGATCTGCATGTGTGTCTTTTTGATGTTTGCCATTCTAGGCATGAATTTACTGCAAGGCAAGCTCAATTACTGCAACACTGAGGGAGAAAAGTTAGTCACAGGGAACTATGGGCCGTATGGAGTAAATCAATAGAAATGCGGGTAGATAGGGGGAGTTTGGACCACTCATCTTATCAATTTTTAGAATATAGCTACCTCCATGATGTCACTCTACGTATTTTCTACTCGCTAAAACTGGCCTTTCTATACTTTTACCTTCATCGATAGCTCCTAATAAGGACCAGTCAAAGACAATAGTCAGATCTTATATTTCATATTCGTAGTGCTATTCATCTTTATAGGTTCCCTTTTCTTCATGGACCTTCTAGTGGGCGTCATGTTCATGAATTACCACTAAGCCTAGCGCAAAGTACGTCTACAAACATTATCCCACAAACAAATAAACTGGAAAAATCTACAAAAAATAATAGTCTCATAAAACCCCAATTTTTAATTACACCTGCCCCCATAAAACACCATAAGAAAATTGATCTGGAGCATAATCTCAACCAAAATATTTGAGATCGTTATAGCTTTAGTAATCATCGTAAATATCGTTGCGATGGCCATCAACGATGATGATATCAGTCCTTAGTTCGCTAAGAATCTCACAACTCTCAACTCTATCTGTAGTTTTTTGTTTATAGGCTAGCTTTCTCTGAAACTTATTGTGTATGGTCGGCACTATTTTTCATCAGGATGGAATATGTTTGATTTCTTTGTAGTTGCAGCATCCATATTGGATCTTATAATGGATTATGCAGGTGTTAATTCAACCCAGGCTTCAGCTATCACTATTCTTCTACAAATCGCCCGTATCTTCAGAGTGTTGAGAATCACTCGTCTTCTGCGCATGTTCAAAAGTTTCAAAGGCCTTCAAAAACTGATCTAAACTTTCATCTTCTCCCTTCCTGCTATTTTCAAAGGTCTGTCTATTCTTTGTCTATATCTCTTTATAAGTTCAGTACTTGCCTCGTATTTGATGGGTGATATCCTCAAAGATTTCGGAGGAAGCATGAATTCTATACTAAACTATCAGGATTTCCATCATGCCTTTTAGACCTTATTCACCAACCTTACAGGGTAAAACTGGTACTACTATATGTTTTACTCAACCAAATAAGGTTATGTAGAGTGCAGCGACGGTAGTTCAACAGGTTGCATCTCTGCACTTAATTATGTCTTCTGGCTTTCTTTCTAGTTTCTTGGTCAGAAAGTTTTTCTGTAACTCTTCGTGCTGATTATTCTTGACCAGTTCGAAAATAATTATATAAACTAACATAATCCTATGGGAACTTTCGCTTTGTTGTAGGATGATTTCCGAGATAACTGGATAGAAACGACCACTAAGTACCGTTCAGAAAAGATATAATCAAAAAGACTTATAGATCTCATGCTACTACTGAGACCGCCTTTAGGTTTAGCCAGGAGTTCAACTCTAAGCAAGTATGAAGATGAGCTGAGATAGAATGATAAGATGAGTTAGGTAGATATAAAGAATAAGATTAACTAGATGGATCGCAAGATGAAGAAGAATGCAGCTCGATTACTGCACAAGATGAATGTAATGAAAAATAGGATATATTTTGGCTACCATTAAACCTTTTACTATTTTGCTAAAAACGCCATCCTTGCATAATTTATCGATTAGGCTACTTCTATCCAAAAATAGCAACTATAAGCCCTGCATAAATAATCTGAATAAGCCTTATAGAAACTGAAACCCTAAGGAAACTTGTTCTACTATTAATAACTATAGGAATAATAATAAAGTCACTAACCACTTAATCCTATTTCATTGATCTTATTCACACAAATGATAATGAAGAGCTGGCACAACTACTCCCTCAAAGTATCCTCAATCAACTCCTAACAAAACAACTAAAGAGAATAGGAATTCAACTCGCTTAACAATAGCTGCGTCAGTTAAGTATAATAAGCCAAGTATGAGAAAATAACAGGTGATAAGAAAGCTATCATGAGACGAAGAGGAGGATTCATCTAAAATAAAGGAGCTTAGTAAGGATAGACTTGCTAGTTCAAACCTACACCTAATTTGGCATCGTTTTATTCCTAAGGCAAAAGGACTAGGTTCCATGGCAAAAATAGCGAAATATTGAACAAAGCATTAAAGCGAAGACAATCCAAGAACTATTAAGAGAGGAGGTCTATGTAAGGTAGAAAATCTATAGAAGGCAGAAGATCAATAGATAGAAAAAGATCAGGATAACGCAAAAATTCAGGATTCGCCTAACAACTCATCTAACAATCAATCAGATAATCAAGTCTTTCCTCGATGAAGTAGTAGTAACTAACTGAACTCAGAATTACCACCAAACAATCAGCTTTCAAAAAAATATGATATACTCTTGTTTAATTACACTATCATTTAGTATCATACGTATTATCATATACTATCTTACATACTATGATAGCAAAACATATCAAATATATATCACTTTATATTCACTCACTGCAATTTTTCATACTCACTAATCTCCTCCAAAAACTGCCCCTTCATCTGTTAGTCACCCACCAATCCCTCATGCGAGATCAACAACAACATCCCATTAATTTAAGCCCTTTCTCGTCTAAGATTATCTAAACTGCACTTATCGATCGTCAGCAAAACTACCACAAACAACCCCAGCAATCCCGATAAACATCCAATAAGAATGTAGTTGTAGTAATTTATAAGTGACTATGAAGATTCATACACTTTCTAAAACATCTTGTCCAGTACTGCACTGATGTAATCTACTACCCTTACATCGTCTTTGAAAAACTATGCCCTCTAGTAAGGCGGCTAGCCTCTTAGCATACCCAGTCTAACATAAGTATACACATTTCTAAGCGTTTTAACAGCTTACAAGTAATTAACAATTGCCGAATAGAGACCTTTGGTCAATATTCCACCTACGATTCCTTGACAATCTCGCTAACTAACGATACTCCAACTTCTATTACCCTCGAATACTCGATCTCTCTGCATCTGGCACAAATCACTATGACTCACTTTTTTTAGAAAATCACTTGCCTCCTCCATGAACTATAAACTATTAGCATCTGATGCCATGTTGCGCTGGAGGCTGGCACATTACTAGTATAGCTATGTCATGTAGTTGGGGATATGCAAAAATTGTTGGAGATCTTGACGATAGGATCCTTAATGAAGAGCATAGAGATAAGTCAGATAGAGATCTTGTTGCATGCGGTATGTTTTTATGTTAAAAGTAAGTGCTTGCTGAATTTTGGTTTATAGAACTGATTATAGACATAAAAGAACGATTATTACTATGCCGAAGGGGAATAAGACTAACAAGTAGCGCAGAAAGACACATTTGTTATCAGTCCTAGCAAAGATCTAAGTCTTAACTTCCTGCTTGACTGCTGTTTTATCCTGCCTTGTAGTTGGTCTACTAGTACTCCCTCCCACCCCCAGATCAAAACTCCTCTGAGTCTAATCTTCATATATTTTACTATCGACCTTGATAGCCATAACCGATGACTTTTCCTTGGAACTATCCTTTAATTTTTTGATATTAGATTGCATCTGGAGAGTTGATCTAAATCTCTATCTACCCTATGGATCATTCTAAGTATACTTGTCGATAAAACCTTGACAACTTTACGTCTTCTGCACTATTGTTTGGGCATTAAGTCTCTAGAATAAGTCGTAGGTATGGTGTTTGATGTTGGTGATTTTTTTTACCAGGAAGAATTTGATAATGATATATGCTAGATGAGTGAGGAATATGCAGATGAGTAGAATTATGATGGGTATGCTTATTTTTATTTTTTTGGAAACAGAAGGCTACATTATTTTTTACTACATTAAGCGGTAGTATGGTATAGCACTGTATAAAGAATTTATCCATAGATTCTAGAACTATGTTTGCACTTAACTAAGAGGTAGAGGATTACGTGACATGTTTAGATTGAATCTGAACATCGACCAGTTATACACTAAAAGATCACTCAAAGGATCCTTAATGAAATCGTAAACGAATAACACGTTTTGCCTAGTCGATCGTATCATGGTATAGTTATTGCTGCGAGCGGAGAAAGTAGGCCACTGCTAGACAAGTTATCCAGGCTTATAATTTGACAACATATCATCCATATGTATGTTGATGTTATTGAAACTTTCTAACAGCTTTAAATACTGGACTGCGTTTTGACTCTAGTTGTAAAGAGCATTCACGTTAACCATCTTGAGCGCAGCTGCTGCTCTTATTATGCTTAAAATAAACATACTGTCTTTCTATTTGACAATGCAAGCTGCCTTGTAAGAGTCAGAGGTGTTTTGCTTGATCATGATACAAGCCAGTGTGAAGGCGACAAGTATCAGTAGGACAGTTGCAACAAAAATGCCTATGCATCTGAATTGTGAACTAAGGTCGTCACTTGTGGCTATCTAGTATACTTCTTTTAGGTTCTCATCTATTTTCTTCTGTTTTTCTTTCTGCAAACGCTCCTGGGTATCCTTGAATCCTCCCGCATTGAATTGCTGGAAATCAGCCAATACCATATCATGTCCATCTTTCAGAGTTTTAGCTTGTGTCATTACAGCTGCAACAGTCGAATGAGTGTTAGTGAATGCAGAAGTGTTCTAAAACTAGAGAATAAGGCAGCTGTGACCTTCCTAATCAACAGGCAACTATCTATATAGACTCACCTATCTTTAATATTATTCTGATTTAAATTATACTTTTTTATTTCCTCTCAACTTTTCTATCGATTACTCACTCAATAAGGAACTAAAATTCTACTAGGTGATTTCTGCCATATTTTAATCAAAAGCTTGCGAAGAATATAAAATATTAGATGGTAATTTAACGCAAACCAGCTTCTTTTTTTTGAGTTCTTTCATGAGAAACAAAGAGTATCTGAGTCCATTTTAAATCGACGGCACGATCTGCACCAAAAACAAAAAAGGCATAAGTTTATTCTTAGCTGCAAAAATAATCCCCTTCGAGTGCTACAAGCTCATCCCATCCCTGTCCAAAAACATCCGCATTGAGTTAGTATGCCACTTTCTCATCTAAGGTATGATAAGATCATCAACCTTCTAACAAATATTCAAATGTTTGACTTAAAATTACTGGAAATGACTGTTTTTGCTTATGATTCCTCCGAAATTTAGATCGGATACTGAGATGAAACATATCGGAGTCTACGAGTGAAGAGAAAATGCGATCATATTTTAAGCTAAGTTTTCGAACACTTTGGCTTATTGATTGCCTTACATTTCTGATTATTGGATAACATGGAATGGAGATTTGCTGGGGATATTCATAACTTGCAAAAAATAGTCTTTGGTTATATTCTGCAGCGATGGACTAGTACCCTTGAATGATCGGGTTATGTCTTTGTACCGGCTGAAAATCTGACGATGAGCAGCTTCTATCCCTAAGATCATTTCTTTTATTTTTTACTAATCTGGCTATCTTTTAGGGATCTATTGCCATAAAAGATGATTCTTAAGGGCTGATTTTAGTAGAAGTTTTTTGTATTTTTAGAACTGGATTTGGTAAGTAAGGAAAGTATCAGCATGATTATTGATAACTCCCTATACCTTATACCTCAATGTGATTTTATTCTGGGCATAGAAGTTGATAATCCTCCTCTTGATTCCAAACCATCTGGCTGAAAAATTCTTCTCCTTCAACATAACATAGAAATCATCAACCAGGTGATACGCTTTGATAGTTTTGTCCAATTTAAACAAAGATATATATGCTATATTGATGACTAGTTGCTAATATTTTTCCATTCTCAGTTTCATCTAAGTCTATGGAAGCTTCTTTATTTATTATAGATTGTAATTGGTTTGTACATAGCTGACTATGAACTCGTACCACAGTCTCTAATTGATAGGTTATTTGTTTGAAAGATTGGTGATTACTTGTGGACATGTACATGCTGGGAGTTGACATTTTTTGTGATGTTATACAATAAATAGTGCCAATAAATCTAAATTATCTTGAATGTTTTGTGAGAGATACATGAGTATTTTGACTTGTTTGACAGTAGTTCTATCCATTTTAAGCAATCTTTTGACACGTAAGTTGCATATCCAATGAATAAAAACACAGAAAGTTACATTACCTATAAGCCACATCAAGAGTGGATCAGGCTGATTTGTAACCAACGCAGTGATCCTTATTAGAGAAGAGAAAGCAACGATATTGATCAGCTGTTTCATATAAGTATCGAATTGGTAGCAAAATATCGGCTGTTTGATTATGAATCCCACATACACACAAACGAACAAACTATTCGTTACGATAATTAAAGTTTGATTTACCACACTACCAATCGCCCACAATAGTTGGAAAGCCACAATAAAATGAAAAATGTTGATAGTCTATATCTTCTGGGAAAGATGAGGAGAAAACAAGAAATTGTTACTATGATGCAACAACACCATCGGGAGTACTACCACACCGAATAGTATAAAAGTCACCATACCAAGAGTTGCTATTCTAGGATTAGATGGATCCTATCTGGCCAGAAGTATGCTTCGGGTTAGAGGTATCAGAAATACTGTATATGCTGCTACGATTAAGTATAGGTTCACGTTACTGAGATACGATTGTAGCACATTTTGTTGGATCTCTCCCTATCTATGTTCCGACACAGACAATTTAATAACAGAAACTAATAGGACTAAGATGACCAGTATGAGTGCCAGAATAATAGTGAGCAGTGGTGGGGCGTAGCGTGATAGATCACTCCATTTGAATATGAGTGCCATGACAGCATCTGTCCTCACGATGCAGGTGATGGTTTGCATGAGTAGGATGAGATGCGCGATGATGTAGAAGGCAGGGTGGATGCTGCCGTCCATAACTGTCTGGCAGATGGCGTTGAGGGTCACCAACGAACATTTGCGTAACAGTGATGTTTAAATTTTAGAATAGGAAGGGAGTTAGATGGTATTATATATATCAATCGTATTTTAAATATAAAGAGTGGGGTTGGGGGTTGGGGTTGGGGTTGGGGTT
>Ga0169931_10001327_pt1 | contig 40846 bp, 35 predicted proteins | sample Kivu_15m_20L_FD_129675 | JGI IMG/M metagenome (GOLD analysis project Ga0169931, IMG submission 129675) | Freshwater microbial communities from Lake Kivu, Western Province, Rwanda to study Microbial Dark Matter (Phase II) - Kivu_15m_20L... | ecosystem: Environmental > Aquatic > Freshwater > Lake... | reverse complement strand
CGCCGAGCTGAACGCGGTCCATGCCACCCACCCGGCGCTGTGGCGGGGTGACGACGACCCGGCCGGGTTCCGCTGGCTCGACGTCGAGGACCGGGAGAGCTCGGTGTTCGCGTTCCTTCGTGCCGACGCTCACGCCGCCCGTCCCACCCACGTCGTGACGGTCGCGAACTTCACCCCCGTCCCACGGGACGGACGCCGGGTCGGGGTCCCCACCGGAGGGCGATGGGTGCCGGTGCTCGGCACCGACGACGTCCGCTTCGGCGGCACCGGGCGTCCCGTCGCCGGGTCCGACGGCGTCGCGGTCGCCGAGGACGTCCCCTGGCAGGGTTGTCCGGCGTCGATCGTCGTGGACGTGCCGCCGCTCGCCGTGACCTGGTTCGCTCCGGAGGAGGTCGCGTGAACCCCGACGCGACCTGCCACCGCCATCCCGCCGTCCGTGCCGCGGTCGCCTGCCAGCGTTGTGAACGCCCGGTGTGCCCCGACTGCATGCGGTCCGCCTCGGTCGGGTTCCACTGCCCGTCCTGCGCCGGGGCGGCGGCGACCACCGTCGTGCAGCCCGCCCGCCGTTGGGCGGCGGCCCGACCCGGTGCCATGGGCGCGGTGACCCGGGCGCTCGTCGTCGTGAACGTCGTCGTCTTCGCGGCGGTCCTCGCCGTGCCGTCGCTGCCCGACGGGTCACTCTTCGCCCGGCTGTACGACCCGGCCGCCGGTGCCGAGGTGGGCGTCGCTGCGGGGGAGTGGTGGCGGATCGTCACCGCCGGGTTCCTCCACGCCGGGATCCTCCACCTCGCCTTCAACATGGTGGCGCTCGCGAACCTCGGGCGGGTCCTCGAGTCGGTGATCGGCCGACCGGCGTTCGCCGCGCTCTACGGCGCGTCGCTGTGCACGGGGTCCTTCGGCGTGCTGCTCGTGTCGCCCGACGCCCCGACGGTCGGCGCGTCCGGCGCGGTGTTCGGCCTGTTCGGCGCGCTCGCCGTGCTGCAGTGGCGGGCGGGCGGCAACCCTTTCGACGGCGGTCTCGGCGGGGTGCTCGCGCTGAACCTCGTCATCACCTTCGTCGTGCCGGGTATCTCGATCGGCGGCCACCTCGGGGGTCTGGCCGGCGGGGCGCTCGTCGGGGCGTCGCTCGGTGTGCCGGCGGCGCGGGACGGGCGCACCGGGGGTGTGGTCGTCGCCGTCGCCGTCGCTGTGGCGGCGTTCGGCGGCGCGGTGCTCCTCGCCCTCGCCCGGTAGGGTCCGCGTCGTGCGCCAGACCGTCGACCCCGCCGATCCGGCCAACACGTGCTGGGGGTGCAGTCCGCACAACCACACGGGGCTGCAGCTCCGGTTCGAACCTCTCGACGAACGGACGGTCCGGTCGACCTACCGGGCGCCTGAGCACCAGTGCGGCCGGGAGCACACGGTGCACGGCGGCATCCAGGCCGCGGTCCTCGACGAGGTGATGGGTGCGGCGCTCGGTCTGCTGCTGCCACCACCCCTCGCCTGCGCGACCGCTGAGCTGCAGGTGCGGTTCCGGCGTGCCGCACGGACCGAGATCGTGCTCACCGTCGAGGCGCGTGTCGTCGAGGAGTCCCCTCCGCACTACGTCGTGGAGGCGACGCTCTCCGACGACGTCGACATCTGCACCACCGCCCGGGCGCGCTGGCGGGTGCTCGACGGCTGAGGCCGTCGACCGCCGGTACGACGTTCAGTCGCCGACCTCGCCGAGTTCGAGTGCCGCGCGTTCGGGGGGGACGACGTTGATCCGCACGCCGGTGCCCTGCTCGAACCCCGCGGCCGTGGTCGTGCGCGGGAGCACGTGGACGTGCCAGCTGAACAGCCGCTCGTCGTCGGGTCCGACCTGACGGTGTGGTGCGGTGTGGAACACCAGGTTGTAGGCCACGTCGCCGAGGAGCGCCCGCAAGCGCCCGAGCGAGGCCCGCAACACCCGGGCGACCGCGGCGAGGTCACCGGGGGCGGCCTCGTCGAGCCGGGCCCGCGCCCGGCGCGGGACGACGAGCAGCTCGTAGGGCGTTCCGCTCCAGTACGGCGCGATCGCCACGGCCCGTTCGTCCTCGACGACGATCCGCTGTCCGGCGGCGAGCTCGTCCGCGACGACCGTGTCGAGCAGCGGTGCCCCGTCGTTCTCCTTGGCGAAGGCGCGGAACGCGCGGAGCTCCTCGTCGAGTTCGCCCGGCACGAAGGGGATGCCGAGGAGCTGGCCGTGGGGATGTTCGAGGGAGGCACCGGCCTCGCGCCCGTGGTTCACGATCACCTGCGTGTACTCGACGCCGGCGGTGGACCGGTGGTCCTCAATGCGGTCCCGGATCGCCGCCATGACGAGGCCGGCCTGCGCGTCGGACAGGTCGGCCCAGCTCAGCCGGTGGTGAGGGCTGAAGATCAGGACCTCGTGGATCCCCGTCGCCGGCGCGCTGCGGTGCAACGGACCGTGGCAGGCGACCTGCAACGGACCGGAGCCGGCGAACGCCGGGTACAGGTTCGGCACGACCCGGACCAACCACCGTCCCTGCGGCCCGTAGGTCTCGAGCGCCGGCGGGGTCGCCTCCTCGCTCCCGGGGCAGAACGGGCAGGGCCGGTTCGGCTCGGCCTCTACCGGCAGGCGGCGCGGGACGAAGTCCGAGGGTCGGTGCGCCCGCTCCCCGGCGATGGTCACCCAGCGGCCCGAGAGCGGGTTGTGCCGAAGCTCCGTCATCGGCCGCGCACGCTACTCCGCCGGGCGGGGCGCCGGTCCAGCGCGGTACATGCTCACGTGTGCGGTCGACTCGTCGTCGAAGGGGCGGCCGGTCCAGTCCGCCCAGCGCTCCTCGAGGTGCATGCCGGCGGCGGCGGCGAACCGGTCGAGGTCCTCCGGTGTCCCGTAGCGAAGGTGCCAGGGGCGGAGTCGGACCCCGCCGGCCTCGGTGAACTCGACGTGCTGGCCGCTCAACGTCGACGCGTCCGGGTCCTGACGGCTGATCCGCAGCACCACCCGTGCCGCATCGAGGGTGTGCACCTCGACCGCGTCGCGGACGGTCTCGGGGGGGTCGCCGGGCACGAAGCACTCCACGACGAAGCACCCGCCGGGGGCGAGGTGGCGGGCGACACGGTCGAAGCAGCGCCGCTGCAGGTCCTCCGACGGCAGGTTGAACAGGGTGTTGAACGCGATGAACACCACCGTGAACGGGCCGGCGGCGCCCACCTCGACCTCGGCCATGTCGCCGGCGTGCACGGTCACCCTGTCGCCACCGGGCTTGGCGCGGAGGCGGTCGAGCATCGCGGCCGACGCGTCGAGGCCATGGACCTCGGCACCGAGGTGCGCGAGGGGGACGGCGAGGCGCCCGGTGCCGCAGCCGAGCTCGAGGATCGGGCCGCCGGCGGCGAGTCGGTGCACGGTGCGGACGGTGTCGTGCAGGCCGGGCAGGTCCCCGTACCAGTCGTCGTACACGTCGGCGAACCCGTCGCCGTAGCTGTCCGGTCGGTACCCCTGCACGTCGCGCTCCCCGTTGGCCCGGGCGATCGTACCGGTCGCCGGTAACCTCACCCGGGTGACACGCACGGCGGCTGCGGAGACTGTCTACCTCGACTGGTCGGCGACCGCGCCGCTCCGACCCGAAGCGGCGCAGGCCTGGCAGCGGTGGGCGACGCATGTCGGGAACCCCTCCGGATCCCACCGCGACGCCCGGACCGCCCGCCGGGTCCTCGATGACGCCCGGGACACCTTCGCCGAACTGCTGGGCTGTGACCCGGGGGCGGTCGTGTTCACGTCGGGGGGCACCGAGGCCGACGACCTCGCGGTGCAGGGGGTGCTCGACGCGGCGGCACCGGGAGCGTTCGCCGTGTGCTCGGCCGTCGAACACCATGCGGTCCTCGACCCGGTCCTCGCACGCGGCGGGATGACCGTGCCGGTCGACCGGGACGGCGTGGTGCGCCCGGACGTGCTCGCCGAAGGGCTGCGGTCGGCCGCTGCGGCGGGCCCGGTCGCCGTGGTGTCGATCCTCGCCGTGAACAACGAGACCGGGGTCCGTCAGCCCGTCGAGGACCTCGTCGCTGTGGTCCGGGAGCACGCCCCCGGGGCCGTCGTCCACGTCGACGCGGTGGCGGCGTTCTGTTGGACCGACGTCGCCCGCACGACGGCCTCGGCCGACCTCGTCACCGTGAGTGCCCACAAGTTCGGTGGGCCGCAGGGCGTCGGGGTGCTCGTGGTGCGCGACGGGGTCCGCCTCGCCGCCCGACTGGTCGGCGGCACCCAGGAGCGCGGCCGGCGCGCCGGCACGCCGAACGTGGCGGGGATCGCCGCGGCCGCGGCCGCAGCGTCGGCGACCGCGGCCGACCGCACCGACACCGTGGCGCGGGTCGAGGGGCTCCGTGACCGGCTCGCGGCCGGGGTCCTCGCGGTGCCCGGGGTCGTTCCGACGCTCGGCCCGATGGCGGAGCGGGTGGCGGGGACGTTGCACGTCTGCGTGCGCGGGGTCGACAGCGAACCGCTGCTGTTCCTGCTCGACGAGGGCGGGGTCCGGGCGTCCGCAGGGTCGTCGTGCCAGAGCGGGGCCCGGCGCCGATCCCACGTGGTCGACGCGATGGGTGTCGATCCGGACCTCGGTCGGGGGGCGCTGCGGTTCAGTCTCGGCCACGGCACGACGACGGCCGACTGCGACCGGGCGGTCGAGGTGTTCGCCGCCGCAGTCGACCGTCTGCGGGAGGTCGCACCGTGAGGGTGCTCGTCGCGATGTCCGGTGGGGTCGACTCCTCCGTCGCCGCCCACCTGCTGCACCGTGACGGCCACGAGGTCGTCGGGGTCACGCTGCGCCTGTGGGGTGGTCCAGCTGACCGGGGCTGCTGTTCCGTCGCCGACGTCGACGACGCCCGACGGGTCGCCGACCGCATCGGCGTCGACCACCACGTGTTCGATTTCGCCGAGGCCTTCGAGACCCACGTCGTCGCCCCCTACGTCGCCGACCACGTCGCCGGCCGGACGCCGAACCCCTGCATCGAGTGCAACCGGCACGTGAAGTTCGACCTGCTCGTCGCCCGGGCGGCGGCGCTCGGCTTCGACGCCGTGGCGACCGGCCACCACGCCCGGGTGGTCGTGCGGCCCGACGGGACCCGGCGCGTCGGGCGGGGACTCGACCCGGCGAAGGACCAGTCCTACGTGCTCCACATGCTCACCGGGCACGTGCTCGACCGCCTGGTGTTCCCGGTCGGTGACCGCACCAAGGCCGACGTGCGGGCGATCGCCGCGGCGGCGGGATTGCGCACCGCGGCCAAGCCGGACTCCCAGGACGTGTGCTTCATCGCCGGCGACGGCGGCCGGCGGACGTTCCTCGGGGAGCGGATCCCGCTGCGGCCGGCCCGGGTCGTGGACCTCGACGGTGTCGAGGTGGGCAGCGTCGAGGCCGTGCAGCTCGTGACGCTCGGACAGCGACGAGGGCTCGGGCTCGCCGGCGCAGCGGCCGGCCGGTACGTGGTCGACGTCGACGTCGCCGGTGCGACCGTCGTGGTCGGCCCGCCCGAGGCGACCCTCGTCCGGGAGGTCGTGCTCGGGGACCCGGTCTGGGCCGACGGCCCCCCGGCGGAGGGGGAACGGGTGCTCGTGCAGTGCTCGGCACACGGCCGCGTCGCCGTCGCCCGCGTGGCCCACCACCCGGGCGCGGTGGCGCTGCGATGGGAGGAACCGCAACGGCGTGTCGCCCCCGGGCAGTCCGTCGTCTGCTACGACGCCGACGCACCCGACGAGGTGCTCGGCGGTGGTACCGCCCGCTGAGGATCAGCCGACCCGCAGACCTCGCGCGGCGGCCTCCCCGAGGAACGCCCCGGGGCGGAGCGGGCTGAAGAGGAACGCCGTGAGCTCCGTGGTGGTGGCGTCCCGGCGACCCGATCGTCGCCCGACCGTCATCGGCTCGGCGAGGTCGGCCTCGAGGACGAGCCCGGCGGCGCCGAGGGTCAGGTCGGTCGCGGTCGTCGTCCGCTCGGCGACACCGAGCCGGTCGAGCGAAGCGGCACGCACGAGGACCGGGTCGACGAGCGCCGCCCGGTCGGCCAGCACGAACCCGGCGGGCACGAACACGAGGATCCGTGTGGCGAGCCCGTGGAGCGCCCGCCCGGCGGCGACCGCGGCGGGGAGGCCCACGACGAGAGCGACGACGCCGGGGACGATCCGCCCTGCCGCGACGAGCAGCGGACCCGTGCCGAGGCCGGCCGCGACCACCGCCGCGGCGAGGGGCACCGGCCCGGCGAGCAGCACGACCGGGGTCCGCAGGGCGAAGCGTCGTTCCGGACCGTAGGAGCCGCCGTCGACGCACCGGTCGACGAGTTCGGGGTGCTGGGTCGTGCCGGCGGCGAGGGCGGCGACGGCGAGGCCGACGAGGTGCAGGGTCGCTCCGGGTGCGACCACGGTCGCCCAGGCGGTGCCGCCCACGACGGCAACGGCGCAGACGCGGAGCACCGTCACCCCGAGCGGGTGCGGGAGCAGCAGCGCGGCGAGGCCGGCTACCCAGGCGCCCCAGGCGAGGACGAACGCGACCGTCCGCACGGCGCTCGGGGAGTCGGCGAGCGCGGAACCGATCGCGGCACCCGCGGTGAGGGGGAGGGCGACCCAGCACAGCACCGCCAGGACGATGACGGGGCGCAGGCGGGAGGACATGGTCCGGAGATCGTGCTCCAGCGCGGTGCCGGTCGGCCAGCCGGCGGGTGCGGTCGCGTCGCGGGCGGGTTCGCACCGCGTCGGGTGGGATCGCTACCGTCCTGGTCCTGCGGGCCCGTCGGAGGTCCGGGGAAGCTGGGGAGGTCGGCGTGCGAGCGGTGATGACCCCGGCCGACGTGCGGTCGCTCGGACGCAGCACCTCGATCGGCACCCTGCCGCACGACGATCCGACCGACGCTGTCCGGTTCGTCCTCGAACGCCAGTCGGCCCTTCCCGCCGTGCCCCAGCTCCCGAACCGCTCCCCGCTGGAGCGGCGCATCGCCCAGGCCGCCTGGGGGATCGTCGGTGTGGCGGTCGCACCGGACGGCACCCTCGTCGTGCACCCCGAGCTGGTCGACCCGGAGGCCCCCTTCGGCGACACCGGGTTCCTCGGTGCGCCCTACGCGACCCTGCGTCGGTTCCTCGACGCCGTCGCGACCCGGGAGGGCCCGGCGAAGTTCCAGCTCACCGGTCCGGTCACCCTCGGTCTCGCGCTCGCCGCGGCCGGCGTGCCCGATCCGGTGGCGTTCGCCGCGGCGGACACGGTGGTACGCACCCGGGCGACCGCGCTGCTGCGCCTCGTCGCCGACCGTGCGCCTGGCGTGCAGCCCGTCGTGCTCGTCGACGAGCCGGGTCTGCGGGGGTGCCTGGACCCGGCGTTCCCCGTGGCGGCGGACGACGCGCTCGATCTGGTCTCGGGCGTGCTCGCCGCGCTCGAGCCGCATGCCCTCGCCGGTCTTCGGTGCACGGACGGCCGCCGGGGTCGCGACCCGAACGCTGCGGCGATGGACTGGCCGCTCGTGCTGCAGACCGGTCCGCAGCTCCTCGCCGTGCCGGTACCGGAGGACCGGACGCTGGTCACCCTCGGGGCGACGGCGTTGGCGTCGTTCCTCGACCGTGGCGGAATCGTCGCGTGGGGTGCCGTGCCGACGGAGGGCCCCGTCGGGGAGTCGGTGACCCCGCTGCGCCGGTCGCTGTCGACGTTGTGGTCGGAGCTCGTGGTCGGCGGGTGCGATCTCGACCGGCTCCGGGAGCAGGCGCTCGTGACCCCGGCGGGTGGTCTCGGGCGCCACACGGTCGGCCAGGCGGCGGCCACGTACTCGCTCGTGGACGAGCTCGCCACCGCGGTGCGGGCCGGGCGCTGACGCGCCGACCGTGTCCCGGGCGCTACGTAACATCGACGCCGTGCCCGCCGACGCCGTCGCCGCCCGTGCCGCGGAACTCCGTGCGCTGATCGCCCACCACGACGAGCGGTACCACGCGCTCGGCGAACCGGAGATCCCCGACGCCGACTACGACGCGCTCGTCCGTGAGCTGCGGTCGATCGAGGCGGACCGGCCCGACCTCGTCACGGTCGACTCCCCGACGCAGCGGGTCGGTGCCGCTCCGACGGGGGCGTTCGCGCCGGTCACCCACCGGGTGCCGTTGCTCTCGCTCGACAACGCCATGGACGAGGCGGAGCTGCGGGCGTGGGGGGAACGGCTCGAACGGCTCCTCGACCGCGCGGCCGACGACGACGCTCCGGTCCGCTACGCATGCGAGCTGAAGATCGACGGGATCGCCGTGGCGCTCTCCTACGTCGACGGCGTCCTCGTGCAGGCGGCCACCCGTGGCGACGGTCGGGTGGGCGAGGACATCACGGCGAATGTGCGCACGATCGGCGACGTGCCCGGGTCGCTGGCGGTCCCGCTGCCGGGTCGCCTCGAGGTGCGCGGCGAGGTGTACCTCCCGCTCGACGCGTTCGCGGCGCTGAATGCGGCGCAGGACGCTGCGGGGGAACGCAGGTATGCGAACCCCCGGAACACCGCCGCCGGATCGCTGCGGCAGAAGGACGCCTCGGTCACGGCGTCACGGGGTCTGCGGTTCTGGAGTTACCAGGTCGCCGCAGCGGACGGTGCTCCGGACCTGCGTTCCCACAGTGAGGCCTTGGCCTGGCTCGGCGGGCTCGGCTTCCCCGTGAACCCCGAGCTCCGTGTGCTCGAGGGGATCGACGCCGTCGCGGCGTTCTGCGACCACTGGGTGCGCCACCGCCACGACCTCCCCTACGAGATCGACGGGGTCGTGGTGAAGCTCGACGAGCTCGCACCCCGCGATCGGCTCGGGTCGACGGCCCGGGCCCCGCGCTGGGCGGTGGCGTTCAAGCTGCCGCCGGAGGAGCGCACGACGCGGTTGCTCCGGATCGAGGTCTCGGTCGGTCGGACCGGCCGGGCGACACCGTTCGCGGTGCTCGAACCGGTGACGGTCGGGGGCTCGACGGTGGAGATGGCGACGCTGCACAACGCCGAGCAGGTCGCGCTGAAGGACGTCCGACCGGGGGACACGGTCGTCGTGCGCAAGGCGGGCGACGTGATCCCCGAGGTGGTGGGTCCGGTGCTGCCGGCCCGGCCGGCGGGTGCTGCGGCCTGGGTGTTCCCGGCGGCGTGCCCGCGCTGCGGCGGCCCGCTCGTGCGGCCCGGGGGTGCGGGGAACCACCACTGCACGAACGAGGCGTGTCCCGCCCGTGCCGAGGGGTGGATCGTGCACTTCGCCTCACGCGGGGCGATGGACATCGAGGGGTTCGGCGAGGAACGCGTTCGGCTCTTCGTCGACCTCGGTCTGCTGCATGACCCGGCCGACGTGTACTCCCTCGACCTCGAGCGGATTCGGACCCTCGAGGGGTTCGGCGAGGTCTCGGTGCGCAACCTCGCCGCGGCGATCGACGCGTCGCGGGGGCGTCCGCTCGCGAACCTGCTGGTCGGGTTGAACGTCCGTCACCTCGGGCCGGCCACGGCGCAGCTCCTCGCCCGGCGCTTCGGTCACCTCGACCGGCTGGCCGCCGCGTCGGAGGAGGAGCTCGCGGCGATCGACGGGGTCGGTCCGGTGATCGCCTCGACCGTCGCCGGGTTCTTCCGGTCGGAGGTGGCCCGGGACCTGCTCGAGCGGTTCCGGGCAGCGGGGCTGAACTTCGCCGGCCCGGAGACCGCCGAGGTCCCGCCGCTGCTCGCCGGGATGACGGTCGTCGTGACCGGGGCGATCCCCGGCATGCGCCGCGAGGAGGTCGAGGCGGCGATCACCACCCGGGGCGGGACCTCACCGGGCAGCGTGTCCCGGCGGACGTCGGTGCTCGTGGTGGGCGACGACCCGGGGGTGTCGAAGCTGACGAAGGCACGGGAGCTCGGCGTGCCCGTCATCGACGCCGCGGGGTTCGCGGCACTGCTCGAGACGGGTGCGGTTCCCGACGTCGGCGCTAGCTGACGTTGAAGCACCACCGGTAGGGGGCGCCGGCGCTCGACGGTCCGAGCTCGATCCGCCACCAGGTCACCTCGGCACAGTTCTCCCGGCCACTGAAGGACGTGACGACCTTGCCCTCGCCGGGGCGGAACATGAGCTTGTTCAGCCCGTCGTCGGGCTCGAGCTGCGCGGGTGGGATCGCCCGGTCGTTGAGGCGGAGCGTGCCGGTGTAGCCCGGTTCGAGGTCGGCGATGACGGTCACCTGGCGTGCCTGCGCCTCGGCGCGGTTCACGGGTTGCACCGCTTCGAGGCCGGGTCGCTCGGCGGGCGCCGAGTCGCCGGTGCGGCCGAAGATGCCCGCCGCAGCGAAGAATCCGATGCCGAGGAGGATCAGCAGCGGGAAGACGGCCTTGGAGAGCTTGGTGCGCACCGTCCCAGTGTGGTGCACGGCCGGGCCCTGTCCGTATCCGGGGTCCACGGTGACCACCGTGGGTGGCAGTACCGTGTCCGTCCGTGGCGGTTGTGCACCCCGTCGATCTCGGCGGCCGCGTGCTCGGCGGCCGGTACCGCCTGCTCCGACCCATCGGTGCGGGGGGCTCGGCGACCGTGTATGCGGCCGAGGACGTGCGGCTCGGTCGCCGCGTCGCCGTGAAGGTGCTCCACCCCGGTCTCGCTGCCGACGCCGTGTTCGTGCGCCGGTTCCACGCCGAGGCGCAGGCCGCCGCGGCGCTGAACCACCCGAACGTCGTCGCCGTGCACGACTGGGGTCGCGACGGCGCCGACGACGACCCGACCGCCGTCCCCTACCTCGTCACCGAGCTGCTCGAAGGGGGCAGCCTGCGGGACCTGCTCGACACCGGGGAGCGGTTGACCCCCTCGCAGGCGCTCGCCGTCGGCCTGCAGGCCTGTCGTGGGCTGCACTACGCCCACGGTCGCGGGTTCGTGCACCGCGACGTGAAGCCGGCGAACCTCCTGTTCGGCGAGGACGGCCGCCTCCGCATCGCGGATTTCGGTCTCGCCCGGGCCTTCGCGGAGTCCTCCCACACCGAACCGGAGGGCGTGGTGCTCGGCACCGTCCGCTACCTCTCGCCCGAGCAGGCGGCCGCTGCGCCGCTCGACGGCCGCTCCGACGTCTACTCGCTCGCGCTCGTGCTCGTCGAGTGCGTGACGGGCACCGTCCCCGGCGTCGGTGCGGACCCCGCCGCGACGCTCCGGCTCCGTGCCGGGGCGGACGTCGAGGTCGACCCCGCCCGGTTCGGCCCGCTCGCCCCGGCGCTCGTCGCCGCGGGGAGCGCCGACCCTGCGGTCCGGTCGAGCGCGGCGCAGTTCGGCCAAGCGCTCCTCCGCGCCGCCGAGCACCTCCCGGCACCGGCGCCGCTCCGTCTCCCCGGTGCCATCGGTTCCGCTGCGCCGACCGCTGCCGGTGACGCGACGACCGTGGTCGGCGTGCCCGCCACCGGTCCGTCGGTCGACCCCGACCCGACGACCGTCGCCCCCGCCGCCGCCCGGCGCCGACGGTTCGGGCCGGCGCGCGTCGCCGGGCTCGGCCTCGTCCTCGTGGCGCTGCTGACCGCCGCCGTGCTCGTCGGTGGGGTGACGGGCCGGTTCGCGTTGCTCGCACCGTCGGCGCCGGTGCCGTCCTTCGTCGGCCGGGCCGTGGCCGACGTGCGGGCGGAGATCGCTGCGGGAGAGACGGGCTGGGAACTCGACCTCGTCGACGAACGCTCCGACGACGCGGCCGTCGGGACCGTCCTCCGACAGTCCCCGGCACCGGGGCAACGCCTGCGTGAGGGCGGCACCCTGACGCTCGTCCGGGTGGTCGGTCCGACCCAGGTCGCGGTGCCCCCGCTCGTCGGCCGGGCGGTCGACGACCCGGTCGTCGTCGACGCGTTCGCCACGGCCGGACTCACCCTCCGTCGGGTCGACGGGTTCGACGAGGCTGCTGCGCCGGGCACGATCCTGCAGATCGACGGGGTGGGCACGCTCGTGGACCGGGGAACCACCGTGTCGGTGACGGTGTCGGTCGGCCCCAAGCTCCGGGAGTTGCGCTCCTACGCCGGCGCGACGCCGGAGGAGGCCCGGGCGGAGCTCACCGCGCTCGGACTCGTCGTCGTCGATGTCGCGGAGGCGAGCGAGACCGTGCCGGCCGGCCGCGTGATCCGCACCGGCCCCGTCTCGGGCACCGCGGTGCAGAAGGGTTCCGCGGTCGAGGTCGTCGTGTCGTCGGGGCCGCCACCGCTCACGGTGCCCGACCTCAGCGGGCTGACCGGCCGGGAGGCCGAGGATCGGCTGGTGGCCGCCGGGTGGACGGTCACGGCGATCGTCGGACCGTCGGGTGGGCGGGTGCTCGCCACCGACCCACCTGCGGGGGCGCAGCGACCGAAGGGGTCGCCGATCCGCATCATCACCCAGCAGAACTGATCGGGTCGCGCCCTCAGGGGGCGGTCATCTCCTTGATCCGCGCGTGCAGCTCGTGGGCGAGCGGATCGATGTCGGCCTGCTGGGTCTGCGCCTGCAGGAGCAGCAGGCGGGTGACGTCGCCCTCGACGCGGATCTTGCCGGCGAGGAACGCGGCCATCGCCGCTGCGGCGTCGCCGTCGACGAAGATCGCCCGGGCCGTGGCGTAGTCCACGGTGACCGTCAGTTCGGCCTCGTCGAGGTGGCCGAGCTCGATCAGCAGTTCACCGTCGGCGTTGTCGAGGTGGGCGAGGATGTCGGCACCGTCGGGGGTCTCGGTGATCACCTGGTTCATGCGGATCGGGATCGCCGGTGGGGTGATCCGCCCTCGGTAGGTCTCGCCGAGGGCTCGTGCCGCCTCGATCCAGGCGGTGGACAGGAAGGGGTGCTGCTCGCTCACGGCGCCGAGCCTACGGTCGGTCCGGCCCGGGTGGCGCCCCCTAGCATGCGACGCCATGCCCGCCCGGATCTCGCGCCAGGACGTCGCGCACGTCGCCCGGCTCGCGCTGCTCGATCTCGACGACGACGAGCTCGACCGCGCCACGGAACAGCTCGGTGCCGTGTTGGACCACGTCGCCGACATCGAGGCGCTCGATCTCGAGGGGGTGCCGCCGACGGCCCACCCGTTGCCGTTGCGGAACGTGTTCCGCGCCGACGTGGTCGGGTCGGTGCTCGACCGCGACGAGGTGCTCGCGGCGGCCCCGTCCGCGGAGGACGGTCGGTTCCGGGTGCCGGCGGTGCTCGGGGAGGAGCCGTGAGCGCCGGGGATGCCCGGGCGATCGCGGCCGCGGTCCGGTCGGGTGCGCGCTCGGCGCGTGACGTGGTCGAGGAGCATCTCGCCCGGATCGCCGCGCGTGACGGCGAGCTGCATGCCTTCACGGCGGTCACCGGCGATCGGGCGCTCGCCGCGGCCGATGCGGTCGACCGGAAGGTCGCGGAGGGGATCGATCCCGGACCGCTCGCCGGGGTCCCCGTGGCGCTGAAGGACAACCTCTGCACCCGCGGCGTGCCGACGACGTGCAGCTCACGGATCCTCGAGGGGTGGGTGCCCCCCTACGACGCCACCGTGGTCACCCGCCTCGCCGCCGCCGGGGCGATCGCGGTCGGCAAGACCAACCTCGACGAGTTCGCGATGGGTTCCTCCACGGAGAACTCCGCGTTCGGGCCGACCCGCAACCCCCACGACCCGAGTCGGGTGCCGGGCGGTTCGTCGGGCGGCTCGGCGGCGGCGGTCGCGGCGGGGTTCGCACCGCTCGCGCTCGGGTCGGACACCGGCGGGTCGATCCGCCAGCCGGCGGCCCTGTGCGGTGTGGTCGGCCTGAAGCCGACCTACGGGCGGGTGTCCCGGTACGGCCTCGTGGCGTTCGCGTCGTCGCTCGACCAGGTCGGCCCCTTCGGCGCGACCGTCGCCGATACGGCGCTCGCCTACGACGTGATCGCCGGGGTCGACCCGCTCGACGCCACGTCCATCCCCGACCCGGTGTCGGCCACGTCGGCCGTGCTCGGCGAGGGGGTCGCGGGGCTGCGGGTCGGCGTGATCGCCGAGCTCGTCGGCGACCGGATGGGGATCGCGCCGGACGTGCTGCGGGCCACCCGCCGGGCGGCGGACGTGCTCGCGACGGCGGGGGCGACGGTGGAGGAGGTGTCGGTGCCGTCCTGCGTGTACGGCCTGTCCGCCTACTACGTGATCGCACCGGCGGAGGCGTCGTCGAACCTCGCCCGGTTCGACGGGGTCCGCTTCGGGATGCGGGTCGATGCACCGACGACGCTCGAGATGCAGCGGGCGACCCGCACCGCCGGGTTCGGTCCGGAGGTGAAGCGGCGGATCATGCTCGGCACCTACGCGCTGTCGGCGGGCTACTACGACGCCTACTACGGCAAGGCGCTCCGGGTGCGAACACTGCTGCTCCGGGAGTTCGCCGAGGCGTACGAACGGTTCGACGTGCTGCTGTCGCCGACGTCGCCGACGACGGCATTCCCCTTCGGCGCGAAGACCGCCGACCCGCTGACCATGTACCTGAACGACGTGTGCACGATCCCCTCGAACTTGACGGGGCACCCGGCGTTGTCGGTGCCCTTCGGGGTCGGTGACGACGGGTTGCCGGTCGGGGTGCAGCTCCTCGGTCCGGCGCTCGCCGAGACCACCCTGTTCCGGGCGGCGGCGGTGTTGGAGGCGGGGCGATGACGACCGACGGCTGGGAGACGGTGATCGGCCTCGAGGTGCACGTCGAGCTCGCGACCGAGACCAAGTTGTTCTCCGCTGCGCCGAACCGGTTCGGTGCGGCGCCGAACACGAACGTCGATCCGACGAGTCTGGGGTTGCCGGGGTCGCTGCCGGTGCTGAACGAACGTGCGGTCGAGCTCGCCGTCCGGGTGGGTCTCGCGTTGCACTGCGACGTCCGTCCGTCGACCTTCGCCCGGAAGAACTACTTCTATCCGGACATGCCGAAGGACTTCCAGATCTCGCAGTTCGACGAGCCGATCAACGTCGGAGGGTGGCTCGAGCTGCCGTCGGGGACGCGGGTGGGGATCACGCGGGCGCATCTCGAGGAGGACACCGGCAAGACGACCCACGTCGGTGGCAGCGGCCGGATCGGCGGAGCCGACCACGCGCTCGTGGACTACAACCGGGCCGGCGTGCCGCTCCTCGAGATCGTCGGCGAGCCGGACCTGCGCAACTCCGAGGACGCCCGGGCCTACGTGGAGGAGCTCCGGCTGGTCCTCGTGGCGATCGGTGCGTCGGACGGGAAGATGGAGGAAGGATCGCTCCGGGTCGACGCGAACGTGTCGGTGCGACGGCCCGGCGACCCCTTCGGGACGCGCTGCGAGATCAAAAACGTGAACTCGCTGCGCTCGCTCGGCCGGGCGATCGACTACGAGGCCGCCCGACAGGTCGAACTGCTCGAGGCCGGGGAGGCGATCCGCCAGGAGACCCGGCACTGGGACGAGGCGTCGGGGCGCACGCTCTCGGGTCGGTCGAAGGAGGACGCGGAGGACTACCGCTACTTCCTCGAACCGGATCTCGTCCCCGTCGTGCCCGACCCGGCGTGGGTCGAGGAGATCCGTGCGGCGCTGCCCCCGCTGCCGGCGGACCGTCGTCGCACGCTCGCCGACGCGGCGGGACGACCGCCGTCCGACGGTGAGGTCGTGGTGGCCGTCGCCCGAGGTCTCGACGGTCTGGCGGTCGCGGCGATCGCCCTCGGCGCCGATGCGGACCGGGTGCTCACCCACATCGAGCACAACCTCGCGGTCGACGGTGCGGACGCCCTGACCGCCTCGTCGTTCGCCGCACTCGTCGCGCTCGAGACGTCCGGCGCGCTCACGGCGACGCAGACCAAGGACGTGCTCGCGACCCTGGTCGCGGAGGGCGGGTCCGGGGATCCTGCGGCGATCGCCGCGGCGAAGGGTTACGAGGCGATGGCGTCGGACGCCCTCGCAGGGGCGGTCGACGCGGTGATCGCGGCGAACCCCGAGGAGTGGTCCCGCTACGTCGAGGGCGACGAACGCGCCCGCGGCAAGCTCACGGGGTTCTTCGTCGGACAGGTCATGAAGCGGACCCGGGGTCAGGCCGACGGCAAGGCGGTCACCGCGCTGCTCGCCGCCCGAGCGGGCGGGTAGCCTCGCCGTCCGTGAGCACACAGCACGAACCATCCGGCGTGGCGATCCGGCAGATCCGGTTCCAGCCGGAGCCGGGGAGCACGGAGATCCTGCTCGTCCGTCACGGCGAGTCGGCGCCGTTCCGGCCGGAACAGCCCTTCGAACGGGTCGACGGTCACGGCAACCCGCCGCTCGCGCCCGACGGGCTCGCCCAGGCGGAGCAGGTCGGGCAGCGGCTGCGGGACGAGATCATCCACGCCATCTACGTGACGACCCTCGTGCGCACCCACCAGACGGCGGCGCCGCTCGCCACGGCGCTCGGCATCACGCCGGCGGTGGAGGCCGACCTCCGGGAGATCCACCTCGGCGAGTGGGAGGGCGGACTGCTGCGAAAGAAGGCCGCCGACCTCGACCCGCTCTACGTCGAGATGCAGCAGCGTCAGGACTGGGGGGTCATCCCCGGCGCGGAGAGTTTCGACCAGCTGCGCCGCCGGTGCGTCGGGGCGATCGACCGCATCCACGGCCGACACCCCGACGAGCGGGTGGCGGTTTTCGTGCACGGCGGGGTCATCGGGGCGCTCCTCGCGCATGCGACCGGGTCGCAGCCGTTCGCGTTCACCGGCGCAGACAACGGTTCGATCCACCATCTCGTCGTCCGGGGCGAGGACTGGAAGCTGCGGGCGTACAACGACACGTCGCACCTCGGCGGGTTCTCGAGCCGCGCCCAGGCGCTCACCTGACGGCGCCGACGACCGCCCAGCGGTCGCCGCGGAACCGCAGGCCGAGTCCGAGGGCCCGCACCACCATGAACCACAGGAGCGCGGCCCACAGCCCGGCGAGACCGCCGCGACCCTGGCTGACCGCATAGGCCGCCGGCAGGAACGCGGCGAACGCCACGGCCATGGCCCCGGCGAGGTACCGCTGGTCCCCGGCGCCGATCAGGATGCCGTCGAGGGCGAACACGACGCCGTTGAGCGGCTGGGCGAGCGCGACGAGCACGAGCGTGCCGGCGAGCAGGGCGGCGACGTCGGGGTCGGGCGTGAACACGCCGGGGAGGACGCGGCGCCCGACGGCCAGCGCGCCGCCGAGCACGCCGCCGGCGAGGGTCGACCACAGGATCGCCCGGGCCGCGAGTCGCCGAGCGGCCACCGCGTCCCCGGCGCCGAGTGCGCCGCCGACGACGGTCTGTGCGGCGATGGCGACGGCGTCGAGCGCGAGCGCGCCGAGGGTCCAGAGCTGGAAGCCGATCTCGTAGGCGGCGAGCTCGGCCCCGCCGAGGCCGGCGGCGACGGCTACACCGGCGAGGAGCGAGCTGCGGAGGGCGGCGGTGCGGACGAGGAGGTGGACCCCGACGACGAGCAGCCGACGGATGGCGCCGAGTTGCGGCCCGAGCGGGGCGCCGTGGCGGCGGGCGGCGCCGACCACCCGGGCGGCGAACACCGAGGCGGCGACGGTCTGGGCGACGACGGTGGTGAGGGCGGAGGCCCCGATCCCGTACCCGAACCCGAAGATGAGCACGACCTCGAGGACCCCGTTCCCGACGGCGGTGCCGACGGCGAGCACGAGCGGGGTGCGGGTGTCGCGCAGGCCGCGCAGGTAGCCGACCCCGGCGAGGCCGACGAGCAGCGCGGGCACGCCCACCAGGCTGATGCTCAGGTAGGTCCAGGCGTGGGCAGCGATCTCGTCGCGGCCGCCGAGCAGCGCGATGAGCGACCGGCCGCCGAGGACGCCGGCGAGCGCGAGCACCACACCGAGGCCCGCGGCGAGCCACAGGCCCTGGATCGCCTGCTCGGCGGCCCGCCGTTGCTCGCCCGCGCCGAGGAGACGCGCGACGGCCGCCGTCGTGCCGTACGCGAGGAAGATGAACACGGCGTAGCCGGTGAGCAGGATCGCCGAGGCGAGCGCGAGTCCGCCGAGCTCCTCGGTGCCGAGATGGCCGACGACCGCCGTGTCGACGAGCACGTACAGCGGTTCGGCGACGAGGGAACCGAACGCCGGCACGGTGAGCCGCCACAACTCCCGGTCGGAGGGGTCGGGACGCAGGACATCGGGTCGGCGCACACCCATCGGGCGCGGAGCCTACCGGTGGGCCCTCCGGCACTAGTGTCCGTGCCCATGGCGGAGAACATGAAGCCCCGTTCCCACGAGGTCACCGACGGCTACCAGAAGGCGCCGGCCCGGGCGATGTTGCGTGCCGTCGGCATGACCGACGACGACTGGTCGAAGGGGCAGGTCGGCGTCGCGTCGTCGTGGAACGAGGTCACCCCCTGCAACATGCCGCTCGACCGGCTCGCCAAGCGGGCGAAGGACGGGGTGCGTGACGCCGGCGGGTTCCCGCTCGAGTTCTGCACGATCGCCGTGTCCGACGGCATCTCGATGGGGCACGAGGGCATGCACGCCTCGCTCGTGAGCCGGGAGATCATCGCCGACTCGGTGGAGTGCGTGATGCACGCCGAACGGCTCGACGCACTCGTCGCGCTCGCCGGCTGCGACAAGTCGCTCCCCGGGATGATGATGGCAGCGGCCCGCATCAACATGCCGACGGTGTTCCTCTACGGCGGGTCGATCCTGCCGGGCGAGCACAACGGGCAGATGCTCGACATCGTGTCGGTGTTCGAGGCCGTCGGCGCGTACGCGACCGGGTCGATCTCCGCCGAGGAGCTGCACGAGATCGAGTCGAAGGCGTGTCCGTCGGAGGGTTCCTGCGCCGGCATGTTCACGGCGAACACGATGGCGTCGGTCGGTGAGGCGCTCGGGTTGTCGCTGCCGGGTTCGGCATCCGCTCCGGCTCCGGACGGTCGGCGTGACGACTTCGCGTTCGCGTCGGGCCGTGCGGTGATGAACCTGCTGCGGGCGAACATCCGGCCGCGCGACATCCTCACGAAGGCCGCTTTCGAGAACGCGATCGCGATGGTGATGGCGCTCGGCGGGTCGACGAACGCCGTGCTGCACCTGCTGGCCATCGCGTACGAGGCGCGGGTGCCGCTCGAGCTCGAGGACTTCAACCGGATCGCGGCGAAGGTGCCCCACATCGCCGACACCCGCCCGCACGGTCGCTACGAGATGGTCGACATCGACCGGGTCGGCGGCGTGCCCGTCGTCATGCAGATGCTCGCCGAGCGCGGCGTGCTGCATCTCGACGAGATCACCTGCACCGGTCGCACCGTGGCGGAGAACCTCGAGATGGTGAAGGCGCCCGGTCCGGACGGCGAGGTCATCCACGGTTGGGATCGTCCGTTGCACGACGTCGGCGGCATCGCGGTGCTGCGCGGGTCGCTCGCGCCCCAGGGCGCGGTGGTGAAGGTCGCCGGGATCGACGTCGACCGGTTCGAGGGCACCGCCCGCGTCTTCGACGGCGAGCAGGATGCGCTCGAGACGGTGCTCGCCGGCGGGATCAACCCCGGGGACATCGTCGTGATCCGCTACGAGGGCCCCAAGGGTGGCCCGGGGATGCGGGAGATGCTCGCGATCACCGGCGCCATGAAGGGCGCGGGCCGTGGGTCCGACGCCGCGCTGATCACCGACGGGCGTTTCTCCGGCGGGACGCACGGGTTCTGCGTCGGGCACGTCGCGCCGGAGGCGGTCGACAGCGGGCCGATCGCGTTCGTCGCCGAGGGCGACCGGATCGTGATCGACGTGCGGAACCACACGATGGACCTGCTCGTCGACGACGCGACGATCGCCGCCCGGCAGGCGAACTGGAAGCTGCCCGAGCCGCGCTACACGAGCGGCGTGCTCGCCAAGTACGCCCGTCTCGCCCAGGGGGCGGAGAAGGGCGCGATCACCCTCGCCTGAGGGTGGTCACCGGAACGCCGGGAGGACCTCCGCTGCCAGCAGGCGGTGGTTCTCGTCGACGTAGCTCTGGTGGCAGGCGGAGGACAGCATCACCGTCTCGGCGCCGGCGTCGAGGAACGGGCGGAGCTGCGTGGCCACCTCGTCGGGGGTGCCGGCGAGCGCGTACCGGCCGACGAGGCGGGAGAAGTCCTGCGCGTACTGCTTGGAGAGCCGTTCGGCGGCCATGCGACGGGCTTCGTCGCCGTTGGGGTGCACGCACGTGAAGATGAACAGCCCGCGTCGGATCGGCGGCTTCCCGTCAGCCCGGCGGATCGTGTCGATCATCTCGATGCTCTCGTGCAGCATCTCCGGTGTGTACATGTAGGGCAGCCAGCCGTCGGCGAGGTCGGCGGCTCGGCGCATCGCCGCCTTCTGGCGCCCGGCGACCCAGATCGGCAGTGGACGCTGGATCGGTGCCGGGTCGATGGTCACCCCACGGCAGGTGGTGAACCGCCCGTCGAAGTCGACCTCTCGTTCGCTGAAGAGCCGCCGGCACAGGGCGAGGGCTTCGTCGGTGCGGGGGCCCCGCTCGGCGACGGGTACGCCGCACGCCTCGAACTCGCGGGGGAGTTCCCCGCCGATGCCGACGCCGAGGTGGTAGCGGCCGCCGGAGGCGACGTCGAGGGTGGCGGCGAGCTTGGCGAGGAGCGCCGCGGGATACAGCGGGACCAGCACGATGGTCGACATGAGCTCGATACGGCTCGTGGCGCCGGCGGCGGCGGCGAGGGAGATGAAGGAGTTCGACACGGACACGTTGAACGACACGTGTTCGCCGGTGCCGACGATGTCGAACCCGGCCTCCTCGAACTCCCGGGCCTGCGCCGCAGCGCCCTCGATGCGGGTGAGCGTGATCCCGAAGGCGACCATGCCGGCTCTCCTCGTTCAGGTGTCGGTGCGGGTGGCGACCACGAGGATCGACAGGCCGAAGGGTAGGCGCGCATCCGGGCGCCGGAGGGCTCGCCGCTCGAGGCGGGCGAGGGTGCCGAACACCGCGGCGAGGACCGGGTTCGCGGAGGACTCGTCGTCGGTGTCGCCGAGCAGACGGCCGAGCGGGGTGCGGCGGGCGAGCCAGGCGGGTGGCACGAGGTAGCTGAAGTAGTAGCTCGCCCGGTCGATGCGGAACCCGGCGGCGGTGACGACGTCGCTGATCTCCCCGATCCGGTAGCGGCGACGGTGGCCGGCCCGTTCGTCGTGGCGGCTCCACAGCCCCTGGTAGGCGGGCACCGTGAGCACGAGGGTTCCACCGGGCCGTACCACCCTGGCGTACTCACGCAGGGCACGCCGGTCGTCGTCGAGGTGTTCGACGACCTCGAGGGAGGTGAGCACGTCGGCGCACCGGTCGGCGAAGGGGAGCTGTTCGGCGAGCGAGGCGAGGACGGTGCCGGAGCCGACCCGGGTGCGGGCGGCGGCGAGCGCGTCGTCGGACAGGTCGGTTCCGGCGACCGTGCGGGCCCCGGCCTCGGCGAGCAGGTCGAGCACCTCGCCGGTTCCGCAGCCGATGTCGAGCGCGGTGCTGTCCGCCGGCACGCGTCCGTCGAGCAGGTCGGTGAGCACTTCGCGCCGGGCCCGGTACCACCAGTGGTCGCCCGCGTGGCGTTTCATCGTGGCGAAGTACTCGGCGTCCGGTTGGTCGGCCGGGCGGCCCGACGGGCGGGTGCCGTCGGCCCGGGTGCCGACGATCAGCAGGTGCGGGTGGGGGTAGCCCCGGTCGATCCGGGTGGTGCGAACCTCGAGGCCGGCGTTGCGCAGCGTGGCGACGAGGTCGTCGGGCTGCACGAAGTCCACGTGGTCGCCCTCGGTGATGCGGGCGACCCGGGTCGCGGCGAGCTCCTGGCCGGTGGCGAGGCGGTACTTCCATCGGGGGGTCGTCGCGATCTCCTTCACGACGATGCGGCCGCCCGGGGCGAGCGCGGCGGTCGCCGCCTGCACCAGCGCGAGCGCGTCGTCCCGTCCGAGAAGGTAGAGGACGTCAGTGATGACGATGCCGTCCCAGCGCTCCTCGGGGTCGGGCAGCCAGCCGACCGGCACCGTCTCGAAGGACACCCGGCCGCCGAGCGATCCGCCGGCCCTGCGGGCGGCGTCGATCTTGCGGGCGTCGACGTCGACGCCGCGGACGGTGCGGGCGGGGTCGAGGCCGGCGAGATGGCGCGACAGCGCGCCGTGCCCGCAGCCGATGTCGAGGATCCAACCGCTCGGCACCTCGGCGGCGACCCGCTCGAAGGGGCAGGTGCGCCACCGCAGAGCGACGTGGGCGCGCACGCCGAGGGGGAGGCGGCGGTACCCGGCGAGGGTGCGTCGGGCGGCAGGCGAGGGGAGTGGTCTCACAGGGCTGCGAAGCTCCCGAGTCGGAAGCCGGCCCGCTCGACCGCGGTGCGGGCGGTGGGGCTGCACAGTGCGGCGAGTTCGTCGGGCCAGGCGTACCCCCACCGGTAGCGCCGGCGTTCCGGGTCGTCCGCCCGACCGGGGTGGCAGCCGATCTCGGCGCTCCGTCCGCCGTGGCGGCCGAGCCGGTCGACGGCGTTCGTGAGCGGTTCGAGCAGGAGGGCGCCGGCTTCGTCGAGACCGGCGAAGTCGTCGGGGTGGGCGAGTCCCGCGCTGTGCACGTTGCGGCGGAGCGTGGTGGCGAGTCGGCGCACGTAGAGCCCGAGGGGGCTGCGGGCGGCGGAGGTCGGGACGCGGACGGCGGGGATGCCCTCGCTCACGGCGAGGTCCACCACGACGCGTTGCACGAGCGGCCAGAGGTGCAGGTGCTGGTGGGTGTCGAGGTGGGTGGGCGTCACGCCGGCGGCGCGCACGCGTGCGATCTGGGCGGCGAACTCGCGGCGCAGATCGTCGGGGTCGACCTGACCGGCGGCGGCGCGGGGCAGGAACTGCCGCCACGATCGGCGGAAGTCACCACGGCGGCCGACGAGGCTGGGGACCTCGCGTGCGCCGAGCAGCGGCGGGTCCTCGCCGACGACGGCGAGGTGGACCCCGACGCCGAGGTCGGGGGCGTCGCCGAGTCGTGCCACGGCGTCACCGAACCCGGGGGCGACGGCGAGGAGCGACGCCGAGGTGACGATGCCGTCCCGGTGGGCGTCGACGATGCCGGCGGAGACCCCGGGGGTGAGCCCGAGGTCGTCGGCGTTGACGACGAGGATCCGCTCGGTCACGTCCGGGTCCGGGTGAGCGGGCGCAGCTCCGGGTAGAGGGTGCGGAGCTCGCTGAGGATGGTGCGGATCACGCCGAAGGACGAGAGCGTGGAGACGCCGCGGGTGCGGGGGAAGTAGTCGACGCCGAACTGGATGACGGTCGCGCCGCCGGCCTTCGCCCGGCAGAGGAGTTCGACGTCGATGAAGCTGCCCTCGCTCTGCAGCGGCGTCGACCGGAGCACGTCGCGCCGCACGAGCTTGAACGCGAAGTTCACGTCGCGCAGGCGGAGCTTGAACAGCGTGTTCACCATCGTGTTGTAGGCGTAGCTGTACACGATGCGGCGGAGGCCCTCGCCGGTGCGGTCGTGGCGGTAGGCGGACACGATGTCGGCCTCGTACAGGCGCAGCAGGCGCATGGCCTTGACGACGTCGAGCAGGTCGAAGGGGAGGTCGGCGTCGGTGTAGAGGACGACGGCGCCTTCCGCGGCGGCGAACCCGGTCTTGAGTGTGCCGCCGAGCTTGCGGTTGCGGTCGTGGTGGATCACCCGGACCCGCGGGTCGGCTGCGGCGAGGCCGTCGAGGATCTCACCCGTGCGGTCGGTGGAGCAGTCGTCCACGACGAGGACGTCGTAGTCCTCGATCTCGCCTTCGGCGACGAGGGCACGCCCGGCCTCGTGCGCGGCGGCGACGGTCCGTTCGATGATCGCCTCCTCGTTCCACGCGGGGAAGAAGAAGGTGAAGCTCGGGAAGCGTTCGGTGGGGGTCATCGTGCGGTGGGCCTCCGGGAGTGGCCAAGGGTACCGCCCCTCCGCCGCACCCCGGCGCATGCGGTGGACCTAGGGTGTGGCACAGGTCACGTCACGGAGGTGGAGCATGCTGGACGGCATCAGGGTGATCGATCTGACGGACGAGCGCGGGAACGTCGCCGCCCAGATCCTCGGGGGCCTCGGCGCCGAGGTGCTCGCGGTCGAACCGCCGGGCGGTCAGCGGGCCCGTACGCTCGGGCCGTTCGCCGGTGACGTGGTCGACCCCGACCGTTCGCTGGTGCACTGGTCGATGAACCGGGGCAAGCGGAGCGTGGTGCTCGACCTCGCCGACTCCGCCGCCGATCGTGATCGGTTCGTCGAGCTGATCCGCGGCGCCGACGTGCTGTTCGAGACGGCTGCGCCGGGGGAGCTCGACGCGCTTGGGCTCGGCCGCACCGACCTCGCCCGGGTGAATCCCTCGCTCGTCCACGTGAGCATCACCCCGTTCGGTTCGACCGGCCCGAAGGCCGGCTGGTCGGCTCCCGATCTCGTGGCGCTCGCCGCAGGCGGGCAGCTCCTCCTGTCCGGCGACGCGGACCGCCCGCCGGTGCGGTGCTCCGTGCCCCAGGCGTGGTTCCACGCGTCGGGGGACGCCGCCGACGCCGCACTCGTGGCGCTCTTCGACCGGCAGCGGACCGGGGTCGGTCGGTGGGCGGACATCTCGGCGCAGCAGTCGGTCATGCAGGCCACCCAGTCCCAGGTGCTGTCCCACGCGTACGGCACCATGATGGGGGCGCGCATCGGTGGCGGGATGCGGCTCGGGCCGATCGACGTGCGCCTCGTGTGGCCCTGCATCGACGGCACGGTGTCCATCACGTTCCTGTTCGGTGCCGCGGTCGGCCCGTTCACCCGCCGTCTCTTCGAGTGGATCTACGAGGAGGGGGGCTGCGACGAGGCGTCCCGGGACAAGGACTGGATCATGTTCGGGACCCAGCTCCACACCGGGGAGGAGACGGTCGAGGAGTTCGACCGTCTGAAGTCGGTGCTCGCAGCGTTCTGTCTGACGAAGTCCAAGCAGGAGCTCTTCGAGGGGGCGATGGCCCGGAAGCTGCTCATCGCTCCCGCGTCGACCATCGCGGACGTGTACGGCTTCGAACACTTCGAGGTGCGGGACTACTGGGACCGGGTCGACCTCCCCGGCAAGGACGGTGCAGCGTTGCTCCCCGGCCCGGTGATCTCCACGTCGTGGGGTCGTCCGGCACCGCTCGGCGCAGCGCCCGCGCTCGGAGCGGACACCGAGGCCGTGCTCGCGACGGCAGTCGACCGCCGGCCGGCCGTGCCGGTCGTCCCCAGCGCGGCGGACCGGGCCGCGGTCGCCGGGCGGCGTCCGCTCGAGGGTCTGAAGGTCCTCGACTTCATGTGGTCGCTCGCCGGCCCCTCGATCACCCGGGTGCTCGCCGACCACGGGGCGACGATCGTGCGGATCGAGTCGTCGAACCGGATCGAGATGGGCCGGACGCTGAGCCCGTTCTGGCAGGACAAGCCGGACGCCGAGGGTTCGGGCGTGTACCTGAACGCGAACGCCGGAAAGCTCGGTATCTGCGTCGACCCGACGACGGATGAGGGCCGTGCGGTCGTGGAGGACCTCGTCCGTTGGGCGGACGTGGTCGCCGAGGCGTACTCGCCCGGAGCGTTCGACCGCTGGGGGTTCACCTACGAGCGGCTGCGGGCGCTGAACCCGTCGGTGATCCTGCTGTCGTCGTCGCTACTCGGCCAGACCGGCCCGCTCGCCTCCTACGCCGGGTTCGGCAACCTCGGCTCCGCGATGGCGGGGTTCTTCCACACGACCGGCTGGCCCGACCGCACCTGTGTCGGCCCCTACGGCGGCTACACCGACTACCTGTCGCCGCGGCTGGCGGTCGCCGGTCTCCTCGCTGCGCTGCACCGTCGGGCCCGCACCGGCGAGGGTGCACGCCTCGACTTCTCCCAGACCGAGGGGGCGATGTGGGCGCTCGGCCCGGCGCTCATGGAGTTCCAGGTGAACGGCCGCATCTGGGAGCGTGACGGCAACGCCGACCGGAACCTGTGCCCGCACCTGGTGACCCCGGTCGCCGGGGACGACGCCTGGGTGGCGCTCGTGTGCGAGACCGACGCCGCGTGGCGGGCGCTCTGCGACCTCGCCGCGTTCGATCCCGCGTGGGCGGCGCTCGCGGCGGCGGAACGGGTCGACCGTCGCACCGAGATCGAGGCTGCGGTCGCTAAGTGGTCGGTCGCGTTCGACGGTGACGAGCTCGCCGCCCGGCTGCAGGCGATCGGGGTGGGGGCGCACCGGGCGGTGAACTCCGACAGCCTGTGGGTCGACCCGCAGCTCGTCCATCGCGGGCACTGGGCGCACGTCGACCACGCGGTGCACGGCTCGATCCCGATCGAGGCGCCGCGCTTCGGCTTCGAGGGGGTCCCGCCGCAGCCGGCGGGTGCGGCGCCGGCGCTCGGCCAGCACGTCGCCGAGGTGCTCGGGGGCATCCTCGGCTACGACGAGGACCGCATCGCCGAGCTCGTCATCGCCGGCGCGCTCGCCTGAGGCGAGGCCCGTTACGCCACGTAGTGGCCGCGGGCGTACAGGTGGCTCCACACCACGAGCAGCAGCGCGCTCACGACGAGCACGGTCCGGCGGGTGCGCGGGCTGCGGCCGGCGAGCCATTCGCCGGCGAGGGCGATGACGGGGAACGCCGCCAGCAGGTAGCGGCCGGTGCCCTGGAAGTCCTTGCTGCCGACGACGGGGAGGCCGAGCACGACGGCCGTGTACACCCCGGGTCCCCACCCGAACCGTCGGACGATCCGAGGCAGGAGTGCCAGCGCACCGCACACGAGCGCGCCCTGCAGCAGACAGCCGAGGATGTAGCGGACGTTGTCGCCCGGTTCGAGCAGGATCAGCCCGCCGAGGTGCAGCTTCAGGAAGGTGACAGGGCCGGACCGTTGTGCCCAGTAGCGCTGCACGGTCGAGAAGGCGAGCGGGTCGCCGAAGCGCCACCACAACCAGGCGCACCAACCGACGAACCCGACCGCGGCGACGAGCACGCCGGCGTCGGACGGGCGGAGCGCGCGGAGGCGGACACCGACCGGCACCGTGACGCGCGTGGCGGCGATGCGGCCGAGTCGCCCCGGGCGGTCGGCGAGGCGGCCCAGCGGCACGCCGCTGCGGAAGCGGAGGGCGTCGCGTCGTTCCAGTTGCGTGACGACGAGGCCGGCGACGATTGCGAGCCCCACCGGTCGGGTGGCCGAGGCGACCGCACCGACGATCCCCGCCGCCAGCGGACGGTTGCGGTCGGCCAGCACGAAGGCCCCGACGGCGGCGGCGAGGAACAGGGCGTCGGCGTAGACGGCGCCCACGAGGTACCACGCGTAGGGCTGCAGCAGCAGCAGGGCGAGCGCGGTGGTCTGCGCCGCGGGGGCCAGCCTCCGTCGGGCCCAGAGCGAGAACAGCACGGTCGCCCCGAGGCCGCACAGGAACGTGAGGAGGATCCCGGCGAGCTCGACGCTGCCGACGTAGGGGGTGAGGTGGCGCACCGCGATCGGGTACGTCGGGAAGAACGCGACACTCGCCTGCTGGCCGGGCGGCATCGAGTACCCGTTGATCGCGATCTCGAAGTACCACCCGGCGTCGAAGTGGACCCAGCCGCCGAGGAGCCCGGACCCGGCGAAGGTCGACCGGACCGGGTCCTCGCCGTCGGCGGGGAACCAGGTGCTCGACGCCCACACCCAGCCGAGGAGCAGCGCGGCGAGGGCGGTGAACGCGGCGGCGGCGCGCCCCGGTCCGACGCCGGTGCCGTCGACGTGGGGTGCGGTGCGTGTCGTGGTCACCGGCCGGCGCGCCAGCGGGTGTAGCGGTCCGGGTCGGTCCAGGCGCCGCTCTCGGCGTCGAAGTCGGCGGCCTCGGGGAGCATCCACCCCGTCGTGCCGTTGCGCACGGCGCTCGAGGAGACCACCGCGAGCGCGGGGTCCACGTGGAGGGCGTACTCGGAGGGCGTGGGGTAGGGGGGACGGGGCACGACGATCGGCCGGGGGAGTCGGGCGACGGCGTCGTCGCGCGCTGCGCTGCACCCGCCGTAGAAGACCGGGTCGTTGACCTGCGCCCACTTGTCAGCGCCCATGACGACGGCGTCGTAGCCCGTAGCGATGTCGACGAGGAGCTGGGCGTCGGTGACGACGAGGCCGAGCCACGTCCGTTCGGCGACGACCTGGCCCAACACGGCGACGCGCTCGTCGAACCGGGGCCGGTCGACGTCTTCCTTGCCGAGCGCCCTCCGTGACAGCGCCAGATCGACCCGGTCGAGCCCGCACGCCTCGAGGGCGGCGCGGGCGATGTGCAGGTGTGCCACGGTGGGCGGGTTGAACGACCCGGGGTACACGGCGCGACGCATCGGCGCGCAAGCGTAGCGGCGTCGGTACCGGTCGTCGCTTGACCGCTCCCCCCGGGTGGTCCTAGCCTCACCCTTCGTGACGCACGTGGCCCGCCCGATCATTCTCGTAGTGAGCCACTAGCGCGCGTCCCGCCACCCGACGCCGCGCCTCGACCTCCCAACCGGGAGGTCGTTCCGGTTTTCGACCATGGATCCGAGGTACCCACGATGAAGATGAACGGAGGCCAGGCGCTGATCAAGGCGCTCGAGATGCAGGCCGTCGAGGTCGTCTTCGGCCTGCCCGGCGGGGCGATCCTGCCGGTGTACGACCCGCTGATCGACTCGCCGATCCGCCACGTGCTCGTGCGTCACGAGCAGGGGGCCGGGCACATGGCGGAGGGCTACGCGCACGCGACCGGCCGCCCGGGCGTCGCCATGGTCACCTCGGGTCCGGCGGCGACGAACGTCGTGACGCCCCTGTGCGACGCCTACATGGACTCGGTGCCGCTCGTGTGCATCACCGGGCAGGTGCCGACCGCGGCGATCGGTACGGACGCGTTCCAGGAGTGCGACACGGTCGGGATCACCCGGTCGGTCACCAAGCACAACGAGCTCGTGACGGAGGCGTCGCAGATCCCGCTCGCGATCCGCCAGGCGTTCCACCTCGCGACGACTGGTCGACCCGGCCCGGTGCTCGTGGACATCCCGAAGGACATCGTCGACCCGGCGAACCCGCGCTCGGCGATGGAGTGGTACTGGCCGACCGACGAGGAGGTCGCGGCGAGCCTTCCGGGCTACCGGCCCCAGGTCGAGGGCGATCCGGCGCTCGTGGCCGCGGCGGCCGAGCTGCTGTGCGCGGCGGAACGTCCGGTGCTCTACATCGGCGGCGGGATCCTCAAGGCGCGTGCCGCGGAGGCACTGCGGGCGCTCGCCGAGATGACCGGCATCCCCGTGGTCACCACGCTGATGGCGCGCGGGGCGTTCCCCGACGACCATCCGCTGTGCCTCGGCATGCCGGGGATGCACGGCAACTACACGGCGATCACCGCGATGCAGGAGGCCGACCTGCTCGTGGCCCTCGGGTCACGCTTCGACGACCGGGTGACCGGCAAGCTCGACGGGTTCGCTCCCGACGCCCGCATCGTCCACGTCGACATCGACCCGGCCGAACTGCACAAGGTGCGCCGTGCCGACGTGGCGATCGCCGGTGACTGCCGCATCGTGATCGAGGCGCTGGTCGCCGCGGTTGCGGCCAAGGGCGGTTCGGCTGCGCAGGCCGACCGCAGCACGTGGAAGCAGCGGATCTCCGGCTGGCAGGAGCGGTTCCCGCTCACCTACGAGCAGCTCGACCCGGGCGAGGGGCACGTGAAGCCCCAGTTCGTCCTCGAGCGGCTGCGTGATCTCAGCCCCTCCGACACGATCGTGGCCTCCGGGGTGGGGCAGCACCAGATGTGGACGTCGCAGTTCTGGCGGTTCAACCACCCCTACACGTGGGTGAACTCGGGCGGGCTCGGCACGATGGGCTTCTCGATCCCCGCGGCGATCGGGGCGAAGGCCGGCCGACCGGATCGCACGGTGTGGGCGGTCGACGGTGACGGCTGCTTCCAGATGACCGCGCAGGAGCTGGTGACGGCGTCGGCGGAGCGGATCCCGATCAAGGTCGCGCTGCTGAACAACGCGTACCTCGGCATGGTGCGGCAGTGGCAGGAGATGTTCTACGAGGAGCGCTACTCCGAGGTGTACCTGTCGCCCGACCTGCCGGACTACGTGAAGTGGGCGGAGGCGATGGGGTGCGTCGCGATGCGCGTCGAGTCGACCGACGAGGTCGACGCGGCGATCGAGAAGGCGAACGCGATCAACGACCGCCCGGTCGTGATCGAGTTCCGCACGGACTCCCGTGAGAAGGTCTTCCCGATGGTCCCGGCGGGCAAGTCGAACTCCGACGTCATGGTCGACCCGACCCAGGCCGCGGACCTCGATCGTGCACGGGGCGGGCGCTGAGATGGCCCGGCCGGTGAGCTACCACACGCTCGTGATGCTCGTGGAGAACAAGCCGGGTGTGCTCGCCCGGGTGGCGGGCCTGTTCGCCCGTCGCGGGTTCAACATCCACTCGCTGGCGGTGGCGCCGACGGAGAACCCGGCGCTGAGTCGGATCACGGTCGTCGCCGACACGGAGTCGACGCCCGTCGACCAGATGGTGAAGCAGGTCGACAAGCTGATCAACGTCGTGCGCATCGACGAGTTGGCGCCGGAGGACGCCGTCGAGCAGGAGCTGCTGATGGCGACGGTGCGGGCCGGGGCGGGGGATCGCTCCCAGATCCTCGAGCTGTGCCAGATCTTCGGTGCCCGGGTGCTCAACACCGGGTCGACGGAGATCATGGTCCGCCTCGCCGGTTCGCCCGGCAAGCTCGACGACTTCGAGGACCTGCTGCGTCCCTTCGGCATCGTCGCGATCCAGCGCACCGGCACGGTCGCGCTCCCGCGTCTCGAGCGTTCGGCGGCGACGCCCCGCTAACCTGCGCGGCCGACCTGCGCCATCCCACCAGTCCCGTCGTGCTGCACGACCCGTCCCGGAGGAACCCGTGGCAACCATCTACTACGAGAAGGACGTCGATCGTTCGCTGCTCGCGCAGCGCAAGGTCGCGATCATCGGCTACGGCTCCCAGGGCCATGCGCACGCGCTGAACCTGCGGGACTCGGGCATCGACGTGCGCGTCGGGCTGCGCGAGGGGTCGGGCTCGGTGGCGAAGGCACGTGAGGCCGGCCTGCGGGTGCTCGGGATGGCCGAGGCGGCGGCGGAGGCCGACGTGATCATGCTGCTCGTGCCCGACACGGAGCACGCGGCGATCTACAGCGAGTTCGTGGCGCCGAACCTGAAGGCGGGCGACGCGCTGTTCGTCTCGCACGGGTTCTCGGTCCGGTTCGGTCAGGTGAAGGCGCCGGCCGACGTCGACGTCGCCATGTGCGCGCCGAAGGGTCCGGGGCACCTCGTGCGCCGGACCTACACCGAGGGCGGCGGTGTGCCGTGCCTCGTCGCGGTCGCCCAGGACGCCACCGGGAACGCCCGGGGTCTGGCGCTCGCGTACGCCGACGGGGTCGGCGGCGCGCGGGCCGGCGTGCTCGAGACCACGTTCGCGGAGGAGACCGAGACCGATCTGTTCGGCGAGCAGGTCGTGCTCTGCGGCGGGCTCACCGAGCTCGTGCGGGCGGGGTTCGACACCCTCGTCGATGCGGGCTACCAGCCGGAGGCGGCGTACTTCGAGTGCCTGCACGAGCTGAAGCTCATCGTGGACCTCATGTACGAGCAGGGCATCTCGGGCATGCGCTACTCGGTGTCCGACACCGCCGAGTACGGCGACCTGACGCGCGGTCCCCGGGTGATCGACGAGCACGTGCGGGCGAACATGCGCAGGATCCTCGAGGAGATCCGGTCCGGCAAGTTCGCCGAGGAGTGGATCGCCGAGGCGCGTTCGGGGCGCAAGAACTTCCTGCGCCTCGAGGCCGAGGGCAAGGCGCACCCGATCGAGGTCGTGGGTGAGGAGCTCCGCGGGATGATGCCGTGGATCGGGGCCGGGAAGACCCGCGTCCAGGACGCGTCGGGCGGCCAGGGCTGAGTCGCCCCACCTCCGGTTCGACCCGGACCCCGATTCCTGACTAGGTTGGTCAGGAATCGGGGTCCGGTCGCGTCCGGCCCTCGTCCCCCCGCCTCCGAGGAGCCACGACATGACCGAACCGACCTGGGGTTTCGAGACCCTGCAGATCCACGCCGGCGCCGAGCCGGACCCGGCGACCCGCGCACGCGCCGTGCCGATCTACCAGACGACCGCCTACAGCTTCCGGGACTCCGCCCACGGTGCCCGGCTGTTCGCGCTGGCGGAGCCCGGCAACATCTACACGCGGATCATGAACCCGACCCAGGGGGTCTTCGAGGCCCGCATGACCGCCCTCGAGGGCGGCATCCCGACCGCAGCGGGCGGCATGGTCCCCGGAGCGCTCGCCGTGGCATCGGGCCAGCAGGCCGAGACCATGGCGATCCTCACCCTCGCCGAGGCCGGCGACCACGTCGTGTCGTCGCCGTCGCTCTACGGCGGCACGTACAACCTGTTCCACTACACGCTGCCCAAGTTCGGCATCGAGGTGTCCTTCGTGGAGGACCCCGACGACCTCGAGCAGTGGCGCGCCGCGATCCGACCGAACACCAAGGCGCTCTACGGCGAGACGATCGCCAACCCGAAGAACGACGTGTTCCCCATCGCCGAGGTCGCTGCGCTCGGCAACGAGGTGGGCGTCCCCCTCATCATCGACAACACCGTGGCGTCGCCGTACCTGTGCAACCCGATCGCCCACGGCGCGCACATCGTGGTGCACTCCGCCACGAAGTTCATCGGCGGCCACGGCACGGCGATGGGCGGGGTGATCGTCGACGCCGGCACCTTCGATTTCGGTGCCCACGCCGACCGGTTCCCGAACTTCAACACCCCCGACCCGAGCTACCACGGTCTGAACTACTGGCCGATGCTCGGCGCGGGAGCGTTCATCGTGAAGGCCCGCATCCAGATGCTCCGCGACCTCGGCGGGTCGGTGGCGCCGTTCAACGCCTGGTTGCTGTTGCAGGGGCTCGAGACGTTGTCGCTGCGCATGGAGCGGCACGTCCAGAACGCGCAGCGGGTCGCCGAGTACCTCGCCGCCCGGCCCGAGGTCGGATCGGTCGCCTACGCCGGCCTGTCGTCGTCGCCCTGGTACGAGCGGGCGCAGCGCTACCTCCCGCGTGGCGCCGGGTCGGTGCTCGCGTTCGAGATCGACGGCGGCGCCGAGGCCGGGCAGCGCTTCGCCGACGCCCTGACGTTGCACTCGAACCTGGCCAACATCGGTGACGTGCGCTCCCTCGTGATCCACCCGGCGTCGACCACCCACAGCCAGCTCACTCCCGAGGAGCAGGCCGCAGCGGGTGTGGCGCCCGGACTCGTGCGCCTCTCCGTCGGTCTCGAGTCGATCGAGGACATCCTCGCCGACCTCGACGCCGGCTTCGCCGCCGCCAAGGGGTGAGTCCGTCGGGCAGGGCCGGGTACGGTGACGGGCCATGACGGTCCCGCCGCTCGAGTACCCGGTCCTGCACAACCGCGTCTACGACGTCGTCGCGTACCGCAAGGCGGAGGACCGGCTTCTGCTGCGGGGCACCGTGATGGACACCAAGCCGGCGGGCGTGTACATCCCCGACGATCCCGAGCCGATGACGATCCACCGCATGGTCGTCGACATCGAGATCGGCATCCCCGACCTTGTCATCGTGGACGCGCGGCTCGTCATGGAGGTCCACCCCCACGTCGAGTGTCGACGGATCGAGGATCACTACCAGGAGCTGATCGGGCTGTCGATCACCCGTGGCTACACCCACAAGGTGCGCGAGCTCTTCGGCGGGCCGAGGGGCTGCACGCACACCACGGCGCTGCTGCAGGCGATGGGTCCGGTCGCGTTCCAGTCGATGTGGTCAATGCGCATGGAGGAGTCCTCCGGTGTGAACCTCGACATCACCATCGAGGAGCAGCGCGAGCGCACGAAGCTGAACCTCAACACCTGCCACGTGTGGGCCGAGGACGGGCCGATGCTCGACCGCCTGAACCGTGACGTGATGCTCCCGATGCCGATCTGGGCGGCCGACCGGCTGCGCAAGCTCGGCAAGGTGCCGGAGGGTTGGCGCAACGGCGACGAGTGAACCTCAGCCGAGCGCACCGACCACGTGGTCGATGCACCCGGTGAGCCGGCGAACGTCGTCGGGGTCGATCGCGGGGAACAGGGCGATGCGGAGCTGGTTACGGCCGAGCTTCCGGTAGCTCTCGGTGTCGAGGACCCCGTTCGCCCGGAGCACCGACGACACGGTCCCCGCGTCGACGCCGTCCGCGAGGTCGATGGTGGCGACCACGTGGCTGCGCTGCGCCGGATCGGCGACGAAGGGCACGGCGAACGGCGACGCCTCCGCCCACGAGTAGATGACCTCCGCGGACGCGTCGCTCCGGCCCGCCGCGAAGTCGAGGCCGCCGTTGTCGTTCATCCACTCGACCTGGTGCAGCGCGAGGAACAGCGTCGCGAGCGCCGGGGTGTTGTAGGTCTGGTCCTGCCGGGAGTTGTCGAGCGCCGTGCGCAGGTCGATCGACGGTGGGATCCAGCGGCCGGATCCGGCGATCCGTTCGATCCGCTCCACCGCAGCGGGTGAGCAGCACGCGAGCCACAGGCCGCCGTCGGAGGCGAGGCACTTCTGCGGCGCGAAGTAGTACACGTCGACCTCGGCCGGATCCCACCGGAGGCCCCCTGCGGCGGAGGTGGCGTCGACGACGACGAGCTGGTTCGCGGTCGCGCCCGCGGGACGGCGCAGCGGCATCGCCACACCGGTCGAGGTCTCGTTGTGGGTGAGCGCGTACACGTCGACCGACGCGTCGGCGACGGCGTCGGGGTGCGATCCGGGCGGCGACGTGATCACCACCGGATCCTCGAGGAAGGGCGCCGCGGCCGTGCACGCGGCGAACTTCGAGGAGAACTCGCCGAAGCTCAGGTGCTCGCTGCGCCGGTCGATGAGGCCGAAGGTCGCGACGTCCCAGAACACCGTCGACCCGCCGTTGCCGAGCACGACCTCCCAGCCCGCCGGCAGGGAGAAGAGCTCACCGAGCCCCGCACGGAGACGGCCGACGAGCGACCGCACCGCCGGTTGCCGGTGGGACGTTCCGAGCAGCTCCGGTGCCGCGGCGGCGAGGGCCGCAACGGCGTCGGGGCGGACCTTCGACGGCCCGCAGCCGAAGCGGCCGTCGCGGGGGAGGAGGTCGGTGGGGATGCGGATGTCGGGGGTGCTCACCCGTCCAGTCTGCCGGTCGAGCGGCCCGAGGCGGTAGAACAGGCGCGTGACTTCCGCCCCACGCTCCCGTGTGTCCCGTCGGGTCGGCGCGATTGCGCCGTCGGCGACGCTCGCCGTCGACGCGAAAGCGAAGGCGCTCAAGGCCGCCGGCAAGCCGGTCATCGGCTTCGGCGCCGGCGAGCCGGACTTCCCGACCCCCGACCACATCGTCGAGGCTGCCGTCGCCGCGTGCCGGAACCCGGCGAACCACCGGTACACCCCTGCGGCCGGGTTGCCCGACCTGCGCGAGGCCGTCGCACGCAAGACGCTGCGCGACAGCGGGGTCGAGGTCGCAGCGTCGCAGGTGCTCATCACCAACGGCGGCAAGCACGCCGTAGCCGCCGGGTTCGAGACCCTCCTCGACCCCGGTGACGAGGTCCTCGTCCCGGCCCCGTACTGGACGACGTACCCCGAGGCGATCGAGCTCGCCGGCGGTGTCCCCGTGATCATCCCCACCGACGTGTCGAGCGGGTTCCGGGTGACGGTCGCCCAGCTCGAGGCGTCGCGCACCCCCCGCACGAAGATGCTGCTGTTCGTCTCGCCGTCGAACCCGACGGGGGCGGTCTACTCGCCCGCCGAGGTCGAGGCCATCGGCCGGTGGGCGGCCGAGCACGGTCTGTGGGTCATGACGGACGAGATCTACGAGCACCTCACCTACGGCGACCACGAGTTCACCTCGATCGTCCGGCTCGTCCCCGAGCTCGCCGACCGCACGGTGATCGTGAACGGGGTCGCCAAGACCTACGCGATGACCGGGTGGCGCGTCGGGTGGATCATCGGCCCCACCGACGTGATCACCGCGGCGACGAACCTGCAGTCCCACACCACCTCGAACGTGTCGAACGTGGCGCAGGTCGCCGCGCTCGCTGCGGTCGACGGCGACCTCGAGGCGGTCCGTGCGATGCGGGCCGCGTTCGAGCGGCGGGGACGGCGCATGTACGAGCTGCTGAACACCATCGACGGGGTCACCGCCCTCGAGCCCGAGGGCGCCTTCTACTGCTTCCCGAGTTTCGAGGGGGTGCTCGGACGCACCGTCGGGGGTCGCACCCCGACCACGACGACCGAGCTCGCCGAGGTGATCCTCGAGACGGCCGAGGTCGCTCTCGTGCCCGGGGAGGCGTTCGGTGCCCCCGGCTACATGCGCCTGTCCTTCGCGCTCTCCGACGACGACCTCGTCGAAGGGGTCGGTCGGGTCGCCGACCTCCTCGGCCGTCGCTGAGGTGACCGCCGGCCACACCACGGTCGGCCACGGAGGCTGGCCGTCCCCGCTCACCGCCGACACCGTCGTCGCCGCAGCCGTGGGCTTCGGTGACGTCCGGGTCGGCGCGACCGGGACGTGGTGGTCGGAGGCGCGGCCGTCCGAGGGCGGACGGGTCGTCCTGGTCCGCGACGGGATCGACGTGCTCGGCCCGCCGTGGTCGGCGCGCACCCGGGTGCACGAGTACGGGGGCGGTGCCTGGTGGCTCGGGCCCGACGACACGCTGTTCCTGGCCTCGTGGTCCGACCAGCGGCTGTGGCGGCTCGACCCGGGCGCGTCGGAACCGGTGCCGGTCACCCCCGAGCCCGGGACCACCCACGCCCTCCGGTACGCGGACGGGGTGGTCCACCCGCGGGGGGATCTCCTCGTCGTCGTGTGCGAGGACCACACCGGTGACGGGGAGCCGCGCAACGAGATCGTCGCGATCGAGGCGTCGGGGGCCGGTGAGCCCGTCGTGCTCGTCGCCGACCGCGACTTCGTCGCCGCGCCGCGCCTCGACCCGACCGGCACCGTGTTGTGCTGGCTGGCGTGGGACCACCCGGACCTCCCCTGGGACGGGGCGGAGCTGTGGGTCGGGCGACTCGGCGAGGAGGGCCTCACCGACGTCCGGCACCTCGCCGGCGGGAGCGGTGAGTCGGTCGTGCAACCCGAATGGACGGCCGACGGACGTCTGCTGTTCTGCTCGGACCGTACGGATGCCTGGACGCTGCACGAGCTCCTCCCCGGGCCCGACGGCCTGCCCGGTGGGGATGCCGTGCGGCTCCCCGGCCCCGACGCCGAGGTGGGCCTTCCGGCCTGGGTGTTCGGACGGAGTCGTTTCACCGTGCTCGCCGACGGCCGGGTCGCCGCCGCCTACGGTGCCGAGGACGGCGTGCACCTCGCTGTGGTCGCCGCCGACCGATCCGGGTGGCGTGACGTCCCCACCGACCTCGTCACCCTCGAGGCGGTGCGAACCGCCGGCCCCGATGCCGTGGTCGGCGTGGGCGCGGGCGCGCGCCGTGAGTCCGCCGTCGTCCGGCTCGACCTCGGTGGGGGACCGACCGAACTCGTGCGGGCGCCCCGTCCGCTGCCGGTGCCCGAGGCGTTGCTCGCCGCCCCCCGTCGGTTGCGGGTCCCCTCCGCCGCCGGCCGGGTGGCGCACGCATGGTTCTACCCGCCCACCAACCCCGACGTCGCCGCACCGGCGGACGACCTGCCGCCGTTGCTCGTGCTGTCGCACGGCGGACCGACGTCGGCGGCGAACCCGGGGTTGAACCTCGCCGTGCAGTTCTGGACGAGCCGGGGCTTCGCGGTCGTCGACGTCGACTACGGGGGATCGACCGGCTACGGCCGGGCGTACCGGTCGCTGCTCGAGGGTTCCTGGGGCGTGGTCGACGTGGAGGACTGCGTCGCCGTCGCCCGGTACCTCGTCGCCGACGGCGTCGTGGACGGCGTGCGGCTCGCGATCCGCGGCGGATCCGCAGGCGGGTTCACGACGCTCGCCGCGCTCACCTTCACCGACGTCTTCGCCGCCGGCGCCTCGCAGTACGGGGTCGCCGACCTCGCAGCGTTGGCCGCGGACACGCACAAGTTCGAGTCCCGCTACCTCGACCGGCTCGTCGGCCCGCTGCCGGAAGCGGCCGAGCGCTACCGGGAGCGCTCGCCGATCCACCACACCGACCGCCTGTCGTGCCCGATCATCCTGTTCCAGGGGAGCGAGGACGTGATCGTCCCACCGGCGCAGTCCCGGGCGATGGCCGACGCACTCGCCCGCAAGGGCATCCTCCACGCCTACGTGGAGTACCCGGGGGAGCAGCACGGGTTCCGCGACGCCACGAACATCGCCCATGCGCTGCGGGCGGAGCTGTTCTTCTACCGGACGGTGTTCGGCATCACTGCGCCTGCGGGCGAATCCGACCGGGTCGTCGAGCTCGTCGGGGGCACGCCGTGACGGAGTTCCGTCGGTTCGTCTACGCCGACGCCGCCGTGGTCGTGGACTACGAGCGGATCGTCTTCGCCGAGCGCACCGTGCTGCGGTTGCGGCGTGCGGGCGTGGCGGCGGACGTCGTCGACGTCGAGGAGGCCGACCACCTGCTCGGGGCCGATCTCCTCGCACTCGGGCCGGCGGTCGTCGTGGAACGTGCCGACCTCGGGCGGGCCCGCGCGCTGGTGCGGGCGTTCGAGGAGGTCGACCTCGGGGTGTCCGACGCTGCGTCGGTGGCGCCGTTCTGGCAGGCGGACACGGCACGGCGGGCGCTCGCCGCAGGCGTGCTCGCCGCGCTCGTCGCGCTGCCCTTCGGGCTGCTGGCGCTCTCCTTCGCTCTCGGCGCCTAGCCCTCGAGCAGGCTCGCCGCGGCAGCGAGGCCGGACAGGAACGCCCCCTCGACCTTGGCCCCGGCGAACGCGTCGCCGGCGAGCACGAGCCCGTCGTCGACCGTCACCCCGTGCTCGGGCCGCGGGATGACCGGGCCCGCGTAGCGCCAGCGCTTGAGCTGCGCCTCGACGACGCGTGCGCCGCCGATCCAGGGGGCGGCGGCCGCGAGCAGGTCGGCGCGCACGTCGTCGTCGGGGTCGTCCCACCGGTCGGCCGAGGGGCCGTGGGCGACATGGAGGGTGAGGGCCGGCACCGCAGAGACGCCCTTGCGGGCGTTGTCCGCCACGAAGGAGAAGAGACCGTCGCCGAGCTGGCGGGCCCCCGGCTCGCCTACGGCCGGTGCGCCGTCGAGGGTGACGAGGAGTGCGAGGACGCGGTGGAAGGTCACCGCAGCGAGCTCGGGGTCGTAGGCGGTGCCCCCGGCGTCGAGCAGGGCGAGCGCCTGGGGGAGGGGTGCGGTGAGCACCACGGCAGGGGCGTCGAGGGTGCCGGCGCCGGTGGCGATCCGCCAGCCGTCCGGGCCACGGGTGATCGACTGCACGGTCACGTCGCAGCGCACGTCGAGGTCCGCCGCAAGGGTCCGGGCCAGTGCGTTCATGCCGTTCGCCGCCGCGTACCGGGGGTACCCGTCGGTCTCGTTGAATCCTCGACACCACTCCTGCACCGCCCCGGCGGCGACGAGGTCGGCCACCGTGGCCCCGAACGCCTCCGACCGGACGGTGAAGAACTGCGCACCGTGGTCGAGGGTCCCGCCCGCGACCCGGCGGGTGGCGAGTCGGCCACCGGGGACGCGGCCCTTGTCGAGGAGCACCGCGGCTCGCCCGGCCGCCTGCAGGGAGCGGGCGGCGATGATGCCGGACAGTCCGGCTCCGACGACGACGATTGGGTCGGCCATTATCGTGACCCTACGCTCTGCGTCGTCGTAGACGGCCCGCGGCCCCACGGAAGGTCCCATGGCACGCATCCTGGTCACCGAGGAGATCGCCGAACCCGGCCTCGCGCGCATGCGCGCCGCCGGCCATGAGGTCGAGGTCGCGCTCGCGCCGTCGGTCGAGGAGCTGCACCGGCTGATCCGGGGTGCGCACGGGCTCGTCATCCGCTCGGCGACGCAGGTCGACGCGGCGCTACTCGCCGCCGCCGACGAGCTCGTCGTCGTCGGTCGGGCCGGGGTCGGCCTCGACAACGTCGACGTCGACGCAGCCACGCAGCGCGGCGTGATGGTGGTCAACGCCCCCGAGTCGAACATCCTCTCGGCGGCCGAGCACACGATGGCGATGCTCCTCGCCCAGGCCCGCAACATCCCCCAGGCGCACGCCGCGCTCGTCGAGGGCCGCTGGGAGCGGTCCCGCTGGGAGGGCGTCGAGCTCGCCGACAAGACCCTGGGCGTGATCGGGTTCGGCCGAATCGGCCGGCTGGTCGCGCAGCGCGCCGCCGCGTTCGGGATGCGCCTCGTCGCCTACGACCCCTACCTGTCGCCCGACCGGGCCCGGCAGCTCCACGTCGAACTGCTCGATCTCGACGACCTGTTGGCGCAGGCGGACTTCCTCACGATCCACGTCGCCAAGACGAAGGAGACCGTGGGCCTGCTCGACGCCGATCGGCTGCGTCGCTGCAAGCCGGGGGTGCGCATCGTCAACGTCGCACGGGGCGGGATCGTCGACGAGGCGGCACTCGCCGACGCGATCGTCGCCGGCCACGTCGGCGGCGCGGCGCTCGACGTGTTCGACCGGGAACCGACGACGTCCTCACCGCTGTTCGGCCTCCCTGAGGTCGTCGTGACCCCCCACCTCGGTGCGTCGACCCGTGAGGCGCAGGACAAGGCCGGCGAGGCCATCGCCGAGATGGTGGTCCTCGCCCTCAACAACGACTTCGTGCCCTACGCGGTGAACGTGTCCGCCGGCGAGGTGGCGGAGATCGCCAAGCCCTTCCTCGGCCTCGCCGAGCGACTCGGTGCGCTGTTCGTCGCCCTCCACGGCACCGTGCCCACGGCACTCGAGGTCGGCTACGACGGCCCCGTCGCCGAGGCCGACACCCGCATCCTCACCCTCGCCGTGCTGAAGGGGCTGTTCCGTCGGTCGACCGCCGAGCCGGTCAGCTACGTGAACGCGCCGCTCATGGCCAACGACAAGGGCGTCGAAGTCCGTGAGACGAAGTCGTCGACCTCGGTCGACTGGGTGAACCGGCTCACCGTGCGCGGCGGCGGCAACAGCGTGTCCGGCACGCTCGTCGGGGTGCGGGGCGAGGAGCGTCTCACCCACATCGACGGCAACGTCGTCGACCTGCCGCCCCGGCCGCACCTGCTCTACGTGAAGAACGAGG
>Ga0169931_10001326_pt1 | contig 40878 bp, 55 predicted proteins | sample Kivu_15m_20L_FD_129675 | JGI IMG/M metagenome (GOLD analysis project Ga0169931, IMG submission 129675) | Freshwater microbial communities from Lake Kivu, Western Province, Rwanda to study Microbial Dark Matter (Phase II) - Kivu_15m_20L... | ecosystem: Environmental > Aquatic > Freshwater > Lake... | reverse complement strand
GTTGAACTGGTGTAAGAATTATTGTAATCAACACCACCGAGTACATCTACTTTCTGATAGTCGTTGCCTGCGGCAGTGACAATATGTATGCCCTCATCTATCATTTCTTGAATATCAACGTCTACTGAATTTACACGTACCCCGTGATAATAGAGTCCTCCGAATAAATTACCAATCATTCCATAATCTGTTCGTCGAGCAGTTCCGGTCCATGGAGTACCTCTATAAACTCCACCAGTGATATTTCTAAATGCAGATTCATATCCCCAGCTCATGTTTACTACTGTGGGTCTTTTATATCCTGTAATAGGATCGACGGGTTTGTTTCTATGCCATAATTTTATCACATCAAAACAAACTGATATTGATAATCCTGTGCCAAGGTCTCCCGACCCTTCCAGACCTGAAACTTTTACAGAATATATTCTTGAATTCTTGGCCCAGCCATAGGTTTTACCTGCGGCAATGCCTGCTACATGTGTGCCATGCCCATCAAAGTCTCTATAGAAATTCGCTGACTGTGTTCCTACTAATCCGCTGGCTGCATACCAGTCAATTTGATAAACTCTGCTGATTCCATTACTGTCAGTAAACTCAGGATGATCCCAATGTATACCGCTGTCTTGAACGACAACATCGACTCCGGTGCCATCGAGTGTATAGTCATAACTGCCCGAGGCAGTAGTACCTGTGCCGTAGACATTGTTTTTTCTTTGGTGTCTTAACAACCCGTAATTAACAGCGTTGCCAGTTGATGCTGTGGTTTTTGTAAAGTCACTGCTCTGTCTGGATCTTAATCGAATCTCGATGTCAGTTCTTTGATCTGGAGGTATTTCTACAGAATAAACTCTGGGATCATTGCGTAATAAATCTGCTTCTTGATCAGTTAGAGCATAATGACAACTGCGCAGACTTCCGTCTCGGTTATCAACAATCTCTACACGTCTTGCCGGAACAAAACTGTCTTGATCTGATAAATTTTCTATTTCATTCCAGAATTGATCGTAATCTACGTTACGCTGTAAACTAACTATGTATTCTTTTTCGGACATAGTTTATCCTTAAATTACACAGTTGATTACGCCACCCATTCCTGAATGTATGGCACATTGATAGTATAACGTAGCAGGAGCGTTCATCGGTACAGTGAAATATTGAACTCCTGTTTCACTGCCACTGACGCCGTTAGAATACGACAGTCCTCCATTGCTGACACGAATCACTAATGGATGTGCAGTTGCTTGATTGTTGAATACATAGGTGACACCTCTATAAAGATACAGAACGGGATCGCTGGCTGATGTTGGAAACGCTGATCCAGCAAATACATAGTTACTGGAACCATCGTTAGTTATGTTGAACTGTATTACGGGACCGGAGTTTTTAATCCAGTCAGTACCATTGTAATACAACATATCTCCTGCGGCGATTCCTGAGGTGTTGACGTCTGCGAGATCATTTAAATTTTCACCGGTGATATCTGTCAAATATCCAGGATCTGCTACGAATTCTAATGCAGTGCCTGCGCCGTTTACCTTAAGAAACTTATTTTGATTTCCTGTGTAACTTCCTGGGGCATCCAGTAATTCATTAAATGATGTTACAGTAGACAGTTCTTTCCAACCAGCAGTTTCATAGAAAGAAATTTTGTTTGTGGTGCTGTTGAAGAAAACATCGCCGTTGCTGGGAGTTAATAAGTTTCGCTGTGTGGTGGTAAATGATTTTAATCTCAATACGCTGTTTGATATTACCACAGCATTGCCTGCAGATAGTGTGATATTTGTAGCACTGGTCATTCCAGGCACACCCGACGGTGACAGTGTTAATGTGTTGGCTACAACATCTGCGGCATTAATTTTATTTGTAACTGTGAGATTATTTTCCACAGTGACGTCGCTGTTAAAATTAACCACCGGAACAAAGGTAATCCCTGATGAATCGGCAGTGTCAATAGAAGTAGTTGTGCTGTCAACGAATACGAGATTGGCAATACTTGGGGCAATACCACTACCGTCAATGGTTATATTTCCATCAGTGTCACTGCTGGTAGTGATTCCGCCAGTACCGGAAATTTTTACTGACTCGCCTGCACTGATACTTCTAATAGTTGAATCATCCGCGGCAAATCCTATGCTGAATGTTTGAGGAACTTGATCAACTGTGATAAAGCCGCTGTCGTTGGTAAATTCACTTAGATTTGTTGGAGTATTAACTAAATCATTATAATCTCCGCTGAACAGAGTTGGTAAGTTAATTAAATCACTGTAACTACCGGAGGCAGCCACAGCCGCTAAAACTGGAGTGCCAGTAATCACTGAATAAGGAATAGTTCCCGAGACAGCATCAACTAACAGTGTTGAATCGTCAGCAAATACTGATCCTTTGAGATTAGTAGTAATATCTCCAACAATCTTAGTACCGGACAATGATGTTATCCATGCAGGATCGGTATAACTACCAGTTACATAAACACCATCAGTTACTGTGCCGGCATTGCCTGTGACGTTACCTGTGACGTTACCTGTAACATTACCAGTTAAATTACCTGTTACATTGCCTGTTACGTTCCCAGTGACATTGCCTGTTACGTTCCCAGTGACACTGCCTGTAAACGTGCCCTGGACTGCTGAGGCTGGAATTCTTCCATTAACGCCATCAACTAACAGTGTAGAATCGTCTGCATATACAGAACCACGAACATCTCCGATTAAAGAACCAACACCTATCACTGACCCTGTGGCCACTAATTGATTGTTAACAACTTGCAGTCCAACACCTATGCTGGTAAAAGGCTTATTTTGAACATCAGTCCATTCTGGGTCTATTTCATTTAAGTTATATAAATTATATAACTCTGTGAAGTTATCGTTGACTTTGCTAAATGCATCTCTAATTTTGTCTCCATTACCGCGGTCTGGAGAACCTAAGTTAATTGTTTTTTGTGCCATTATGCTCTCCCCACAGCAACTTCAACTACACCAGGCTCAAAGGTTTCTTTGTTCTGCATGGCCTTTCCTATAATAGTTCCCACTGTGGGGTCTATGGCCTTGGTTGCAAAACCAGGTATATTAGACGTACACAACAGGTCTCCTTTTCGTACTGCTCCTACAACTTTACATGGTACACGACCCTGTAAAGCAACTGCAACTTTTAATCCTGGACAGTCTTCGTTCATTACATAGGCTGCCTGTGTAGATATAACACCTGCAACTCTTGAATCTTTGCTCAATGATGTAACTGTGACTTCTTTGTCACCACCAAAAATTACCACTGTTCCTGGTTCATAATCTTGATCGGCTTCGTAATATTCTGCCAAGTCAGCGTAAGAAGCATGTAATGTACTGCCAATTGCCAGTCTAAATGTTCCTTGTAATGTTACTCGTGTTGTTGGCGTAATCGACGGACCTTCTTTAACCGCACGTAAGAACCAGTCTGTGTTATCCGGAGCAAATAATTTAAGTTCAGTTAAACCACCAGTGAGTGTAGCAACTTCTTTGTTGTATATTTTTATACCGGTTGAATTAATTTTTCCAAGATTGTCTCGCTTGACCAACGAATCTGCCGTAGTTCCGACAGCCACAGGGGTTAATGAAAAATTATATGTTGAAACATCGCCGCCTGTGGTAGCACCACGTATGGTCGGTACACCTACATTGCCAGTGGTATCAAACAGATCGGCTATACCTTCTCTCCAAACTCTGGACGGAGATACTTCTCTGGGATATGTTGCCGATCCTGTAAAGTTAGCAAGTATGCTCTTATTACCGATGTTACTTAATCTGGCTAAATCTACACTGTTTGATCTTACACTGACAAAACCTGTGCTGGATACTGTGAAGTACCCAGAATCAAACGATGAAAGACCTACATAAACTGCTCGACCAGAACTTGGTGTATAAGCACCTGGATTTCCTGATGTGTCTACGGGAATACTGAAACTGTTGGCATCTATATATGTAACATTCCAGTTACCGTTGATTTCTGTAACAACACCTGCGCTGACAATCTTAATAGGTTCGCCACCGACGAATCCATGACTGAGAGAATTTATAATTGTAGGATTACCTTTGGTAATCGACACAATTACAACATCGTTGCTTCTGGCTCGAGCAAAGTTTAGATTTAACTTGTTTTGATCGATAGCCGCATTAGAAGCAACATTACTGTTGGTTAATTTTTTATTGACCCAATCGACTCCATCCCAGGCTATAACATCATTGTTTGCAAGATCAGTTAACTCAACTTGACTGAGATTTTCAAAGGTTGTATAAAAATCAACATATTCTTTGTTGGCCGCATGTAATTCGCTGGTCGGTGCTCCTGAAGTTACGATCGGACCAGTCATGGCCTGTGTTCCAGTTAAATCGAGGAATCCCGGACCGATTTTTAATCCGCCCATCAATGTAGTAGAGCCTGTACCACCAAGCCCTAATCGACGATCAATGTAAGATCTTGTAGCAGCCTCAGTTGGCACAGCATCAGATGCAGAATCTGCAAATGTGTCGTCTGCTGAGAATTCTGTGACAACTACACCTCGTTTAAATCCAATACCGTCAAGATTACTTAGAGCAATGGCCGCTGAGAACGTAACTGTCCCAGTACCTTGGTCAACTTTGAAGAACCTACCAACCTTGAAAATACCATCTTGGTCAGTGGATACCCAGAAAACTCGACCTTTGCCTTCTTCTATAACTTCTTGATCTTCATCTGGCGTTAGTGCAGGAGCACCATAGATATTTGAAGGGAAGTTAGTGCTGTTGTAACCACCTGTACCAATGTCGAGGAAGTCATGACCCGTGGCACGCATAGTTGAAATTCTCACTGTAATTTCTGCTCGGGCACCTCTACGTAAACCGCCTCGAATAGTTAGTGTAACATCCTCACTGGGTTCAAATCCTTCTTGTAATCCGCTGGCAGGTCCTGATGGATTTTTATTTTGTATATCTGCTGGATCGAGACTGATATATGCTGTGGTTGAATCAAACGGTTCTGTGTAACTTAAAATTCTATGCAGTTTGCCCTTCCAACCAAATACAAATCTTCCAGAATTGATTCTATCAATTTCTGTTAGTTCTGTGATAGTTTCAACAGCGATTCTTAAGTCTCCGGCATTAGAACCAAGAGTCAGTGATGAATCCCCAACTTCTGGATCTCCAATACCGATGTCTGTTTTCTTAACTACAATTTTAAGGTAGTCGTAACTGGTGTCCATGGTTAACACAGACTGATCAGCAGCCACTCGTCTAACTATCTGTCCTATCTCTAATGGTTCATCGCCAATATTAACTGAAGCATTGAGTTCTATGATACAGAATGTTCCAGTATAATCTACATCATAAACAGACCAAGTTCCGTTGAGTCTTGGTCGAGATGCCCCTTCAATAACTATACTACTGCCAACTTCAATTTCGAGATCAGTGGCAGTTACTCCGGACACGAAGTTTACTGTGACAAATCTTGTGGTTGTACTGGCAGTGTCTAATGTGGCTATTGAATCAGTGATATCGTCTGATAATGGATCGCCCACGGCATCGGTATTACCAAACGCAATTGTTCTATAAGTTTGTACTGCATCGTCTGTGTAAATTAATGCAGTACTTGGTCTGGTAGGAGCCACGTCGTCAAGACTATCGAATCGAATATTTTGTAATACTCTAATTTCTACCCACTGGTCGTCGATCAACTCTGCTTGTAATCCTGATTCAGAAGTTCCCCCATCGCCGCCGGTTGCAATATTAATTTTTAATAAATTTTGCCCGGTTCTTGGAGAAACTACTTCACTGTCTACTACGTTGGCTATTTGATAGCGGCTGTAACCTATTTCTTCTCCGTGATAAATTTCAATTTCAGAAACATTGTACGGAGCATAATCATATTTGTCTATGTAAAAACTCAGTGTGTCCAGCAAGCCTGTTTCTTCAAATTCCCCTGCTTTATAAATCTTAGCAGTCTGAACCATGTTATCTGCCAAGGTCACAAAGTCTGGAATTTCTGATGGGTCAGCCCCACCGGCTCGTAAACCGTATACTCCGTTGGCACTTGAGCCGTTTAATGATCTAATTTGAGCACCATTAAGTGAATAGAATGCAGTATAGCAGTAATAGGTAAATGTCGAAACCTGTTCGCTCAATCCATTGTTTGTGGCAAATATACCATAGCCAAGGTCGTTGATCTGTGTAAAGTCGTTGGCCAGCATAGACTTATTACCAGCAGTTGTTAATTCTGCTCGTCTTGGGAATGTTTCTAATGGTGTTGCTGGATCGAGATTAATCTTGTAAGCAGGCAGCATCTGTCCAGCATCTGTAGAGTCTCCGCTGATAATTGTGGTAATAATTCTAATGCCCTCATCTATGATAGGCAACACAGTGTTTCCACCGGTGATAGTTGGGTCAACGACTTGATCTACTGAGGATTGATACAAAGTAATAGGTGCAAGATTTCTAATCACACGTTTGAATATAGTTCCGATATATTCAATAGCAGATATAGTTGGACCAGCCTGTTCAGTGATTGCTTTCAGGGCGCTGGCATTGGCAAAATAACTATAACCAGACTCAAATGATCTTACGTAGCCACCAAAGAAATCTTCACAGAGACCATCGATAATATATCCCACATCTCTGGCACAGGTTGCTTCGTTATAATTAAACAGTAATTCGGAATTGATATAATCAATAACAGCATCTTGAATAACAGATTTTGCCGCAGTCAATGATGCCTTAGTAGAAACTAATACGCCATCGGCCCAGGCAGTACTGGGTTCAACTACTGTGGGTGCAGATGCTTTATTGTTAATGATTGTTCTCACAACTTGAACAAGATTTTCTGCGGCCGTGGCTGCTGCCAATGATCCCACAGTTGAATCTATAACTTGATTCACTGAAGCAGTGTTCAATGGAGTAACTGCTATACCCTGTGCTACATCACCTACGAGATCTTTCATGAATAGGTATGCAGCCAGAGTAGGCGCCTTTTCACCAGATCCCAGTTGAAGAATGTTGCCTTCGTAGTAGGCCAAACCAGCATCTACAGTTTGGCTGTTACCGCCATAGGTTAAATCATAACTGATCGCTTCGAGGATGTAATCTACATCACGTTGACATTTTGCCTGGTCGTAAGTCAACGACGGATATGTGTTAGTGATGTATTGTATTACTTCTGCTGTGATAAATTCTGTATTGGCTAAAATTAAATCTCTGGCATTTTCATAACCCGAATCGTAGCCTGTAGGGTTTGGTATTCTAAATGGTGCAGAAGAATCCAATGATGGAGTTGGGGACACACCTTCAGTGATAATGCTGATCACCAAATCCATATTCTCTTCTATTCTATCATAGGCAGTGGGATTTTCTGTGACTCGAGTTAGTAATTCATCTTTTAAAAATTCCAATGCCTGAATAGTGTTAGTTCTTTGTGGCTCAGTTAACACTTCAACAGCATATGATCTAAGATATGCTTCTCCTGCTTTTCTTGATCTAAAATTAGAATCAAAAATCATATCCCAGAGCACAGCATCGATGATTAAACCTACATCTCTTTCACACTTGGCTTCATCATAGTTTTCTGGGGGGAAGTTTGTGTTGATATAACCGATAACTTCTGCCTTGATAAATTCTTTGTTTAATTTGGCCAAACGCTTGAGACCAAACAAGGTATTACCATTGGTAAGAATGTTTGTAATTGCATTTACACAATCGTCAATGTTGCCAGATGCTAATCCGCCACTGGTTAGGGTAAAGTCTTTGACTTGATTGTAATCTTCTTGATATCTTTCCTCGACATTTTGATTTAAAATTATGTTTTGAACCAGAGTATTAATATAATTGATACCGGCCACTGTTTCTGTCAGTTGATTAGTTACTGCAAAAATTCCACTGCTGTTTGTGTAGTATTTTTTACCTGCATCAACAGATCTGCTGATTCCACCATAGGTTAAATCGTAGATCATTGCATCGATGATTAAACCTACATCTCTTGAACAGGTTTCTGAATTGTATTCAAGATCGGGATACGTGTCATTTAGGTAACCGATAACTTCTGCTCTAATAAATGTTTTGTTACGTCTTATTAGAGATATGGCTGCATCTTTAGATGTATCATTGTCTGTTAGACTGTTGATAGTGTACCGTTGATCGTTGATGACAAACGAACAGGGTAGTTGTATGTCTTTGCGAATACCGCTGACTACGAATTCTATGTCAGATAATTTTTCAGTAAACGTAATTCTTTGATTACCAGTGAAGCCGTCGATGTACTGTCCGCCGGCAAAGGCCTGCTTGCCTAAACTTTTACTGAAACTGGTACAGGTCTGTGCATAAGGAGATTTAGTTAAAATTTGACCTTCGGGGTCAAGTACCATCATAAATCCACCATGACCTTGGCAGGTTATGTTACGAAGAATAGTAGCATCGTTCATTAAGAACAGATCCATTTCGTCGTTGTTTTTTGTTTCGCTGTCTGGATCAGTTGGGTCTACAAGATAATGATAACCAAATTCTGTAGATGTAACATTGAGTCCATCTACTTCAGTGTCTCTTCTAAAGAAGATTCTCGCCCACTTGCTCTGGCTCTTACCAGGCTTGGGTCTTATGATAGATCTTCTAAATTCGTCGCCTTTGATTGAACAGTTGGCAGGAACTCTAATAGGAAAATCTTCGTAGTATATTCCGCTTTCAACAAAAATAGTGATCTGAGTTTCTCTCACAGGATTACCAAATTCGATTTCTTCACCAGGTAAAAAGTTCAGTGTAGAACCACCCTCGTCTATACCGTCTTCAAAAATACTTTGAATGGTGTTTAATAACAACGTAATAGTATCGTCTGCTCGTTCCTCAGCGACCAATCTGGTAATTTTTACTTGATCAACTCCCAGTTGGTATCTCACAGCAGGATCTTCATTGGCAATGACATCTAACAGTAATATTTTTAAGTAAGCGATTCCGTTGAGTGTGTCAGTTAAGTGTGTGGTGATAGATGCTAATCCAGTGGGATTCCTATAAAAATCCAAGGCTCGTTCAATTGACTGTCTGTTTCCACCTACATTGATATCTTCAATAATAGCCGATAGTATTTTTCTTAAATCTGCTTCTCTCTGATCCGCAGACAATGTTGGACGAGGAATAATCTGTTGTACTCGTCCCAACGTTTCTGCAATAATAAATTCTGTGTTGTTGACCAACAGTGTTTGAGCATTTACAAATCCTGTACCAAAGAATGTAATGTCTGTGGATTTTCTCAACAATTCTACATCAATTTGATCCTGTCCACTGCCTACATTTCCGTAATAGCGAACAATTTTACCAGTGGCACCAGATGTCAGCCCTCTTAAAATCTTACCGGGTAGAATATCGATATTGTTTGGATCTTTGCCTTGATCTACAGAAATTCCAGAAAAATTAGTAAATCTAACTCTTGTAGATCCGGCAGTTCCTGCACCGATAGTGCTGGCAGTTACAGTAGATGCTGTGGCACCACTATTGTAGGTTATACGCTGACGATAAGGACCCGGTTCAAGTGGAGTCTCATTGATTATTCTTTCTGCTTCTCTACAGGCTGCATTTACAGTTCTATAAGAATATGCTAATGCACGGCCTTCTTTGCCGGCTGGAGTTAGACGCTGTAAATCGTCGCCGGTGGTGGAAACAAACAGATTTACAGACGAAGCATAACTGGCATTATCTACGTAGTATTTTGTAGCGAATCTAAGGTCTTCTACACCGTTCGGAGAAACCACACCAGCAAACGCACCTGGATGATCGTGTGCATATAGAGGTCCGGTCATGGTATCACCGGCTACGTTTACATATCTGCTGTCAGCGTAGGCTTTGTTTACGGCCATGCTGTCTTCAGTGATAGGTACTCCGTGTACCAGAGTTAAAAATTCTGCACCGGCTTGGCTTGGGGGTGCTAACTGTCCTATTGGGAATGTATTGGCATTTAAACCGGTGCCTAATTTAGGACGAGTTTCTGCATCTAAGGCGTTTCTAACGGATCTTATGATAATTTCGTTGGCATCATTGTTGTCGATTTCAATATTGCCGTCACCGACAATATCTTTGAAAATAACAGAAGTACCTTCGGGATTGGTAATTAGAATCTTGTTTTTACCATAGACGTTTTGATTATCGCTTTCGTCTGCTTCAGGTACTGTAATACCGTCTAAGGTTGATAAGGCTAACGTGCCGTCAACACCAAAGACTGCATATATTTCTGTAAAGTTTTCGTTAACTTTTCTAAACGATTCGCGTATACTGTCACCAGTGCCGTCATTGCCTTCTACACCGATATTAATTGTTTTCTTTGCCATTAGAAACTCCGAGCTTGATATGATATTTATTCCAAAGTTTTATAACCTTAATGTAAATAAAGATATCATGTACCTTTACGAAGAAAAGAAAACTGTTGAATATCAACGTAAAAGCAAACTCGATGTGGAACACTCGTATCACAGAATAAAAACTGTGGCAGTTTTTCGCTGTGACAGTTGCGGTGAAATTTTTCGTAGAGATCGTGCTACAATGAGTCCAAAGAGATTAAACAATAACTTTTTTCATGTCTGTCATTGTTGTGATGTCAAGAAGTTTGCACAGAAAAAAGGAGTCGAAAATCGAAAAATCTGGGATATGCCAGCAAGCAGTTTGGATGACATTAGTAAATTATAAATAATCTACAAGGAGATTTAATCATGGAAATTTTTCTTATTGCTTTAGTAGTGATTTTTATTGCTGTTGCTGTTTACTATAATCGCGGCTCAAAGGGCTTAGATGTAAACAATGATGGCAAAGTAGACACTGCTGATGTTAAGGCTGCTGTCCAGAATGTGGTATCCGGCGTTCAAGCCGATGCTGACGTTAACAAGGACGGAAAAGTAGATACTGCTGATGTCAAAGTTGTGGTAGAAAAAGCAAAAACCTCTACCAAAAAAGCCGCAGTTAAAGCAAAGTCTGCCGCTACACGCGGTCGCAAACCAAAGGCCAAATAATATAAGGGGGCATTCCCCTTATATTATTCCTTTTATTCTTAGTAACAAAAACTCTTTTCTATCACACCAACGGTGTTCAAATATTGATTCCCCAGGCCCAGTGAGCATTGAGGTATACTTCGAACATCTGCCTATGCTCCCTCCCAACATTGATGGCCAGCCTGATGCTCGAATGTCAGTAGTCCCACACGCTGGCTGCGGACGTTGACACAGACTCCCCAATCTGCATCTTCTACGTTTGGTTCCAACTCGCTGGACAATCTGCGGAAGTGTCTGCATCCCGATGAGCAATCGGGATAGTTTTCTGTGGGATCTGCCCAGCGTTCTATGCTGCCACCATAGTCCGTGTAGTCAGTGGGCAGGATCTGTACCACCTGCCAGAGATGATCGCGTATCATCGTTCCATTCCAAAATGTTCAAGCGAGCCCAAGCCGTTTAGCCTCTTCGTATAAAGCAAAAGACGCAAGATTTTTACCCTTAGATTCTGCCATAATATCGGCCCACGACCAATGAGTTAATGCCCAATCGTTGACCGCAGTATTCCAAAAGAAATCAGAATGGGCTCGAAGTTTGGCCTTCTTATGTCCGCTTTCTAATAGCGTCCGAAGATCGGGGCGTTGGTGTCGGGGATGGTTAACAAGAAGGTCTTCCCGTGACACGCTATAATGTATGACAGGGCGCACACCGCGCCAACTGTCAATAAACCTTTTAATACGGTCGTCAGTCGCTTCAATGTATTCTCCTGTGTGTATATGGTGATGATGTATGTCCAGAACTAACGCACAGTCTTTTACTAACTCAAGACTGGCATCGATACCCCATGTTATTTCGTCGTTTTCGATAGTTAATGTGTTGCGAGCCTCAGGAGTCATGCGAGCCAGCGCATGACGTATGCCATCTGGTCCCAATCTACCTGCGATGTGGACATTGATCTTGAAATCCTGAAATGATTTGCCGTAGCCCATCCATCGAGCCATGTCCACATGATATTCAAATTCTTCTATACTACGGTTGACAATGTCCGGATTATCACTTGCAAGCACAGTAAACTGACCGGGATGAAAACTAAGCCGAACACGATTCTCACGGGCCAATTCACCAATTCTCGAAAATCCTCGGGCGCAGTAGTTTCTAACATCGTCAAGCCGCCAGAACCAGCCCCAAGTCGGCTCAGTGTATACAGGCAGTATATCACTGCTAAGTCGTACCATTCTAAGATCTTCATCTAAACTCCCCACTCGTTCTACAAGTAAACGACACGATTCGATGTTCTGTTCCATCAGGGACCAGAGTTTTTCAGTGGCCGTGTCCTTGGTCTGTCTATTTAACCAAGCCACAGTGGTAGATCCTGTATTGTACTTTTTACAGTCGTCCTTGGGTTTGATTCCATCGACCTGTCCAGGATGGTCGATCCATTTGCAGGCAAAACCTATGCGTTTAGTCATAAGTTTATTATACTTGATATTGTTTGATCTGTCAACACCAATTGTTTACAATAATTGGATCTTCAACATCTTCGGGTTTGGGATCTCCGTGAAAAACCAATATTTTAGTCTGTTCCTTTATTTCCGGACTACGCATATTCTTAAATTTACGTTTGCCATTTTTCACTTCAATTTCTTCGCGTTTTCTAACTTCCCATTTGTAACTTTGACACCAATCATCTGGCCAATAATGAAAATGTTTTCGAGTTTGCTTGTAAATCCAATCTTGATCTCCGTGCATTGATCTTGTTGCTTCGTAGGGATTTCTAATAAAATTTTCCCAAATATTGGCGTGTGTTCCAGAATGAAACTTAAAGACACTGCTGTTAAATTTTTCCCATTTATGAATATTAACTCTGGTAAAGTCTCTAATTATAAAAAGATTTGTTTTGTCTTCGTTAAAAAAACAATCTATATTTTTGATGATGACTATGTCAAGATCGAGAAATAAAATTTCTCCAGTCAATCCCAGATCTTTGCTGAACACATAGGGTTTATACCACCATCCTTCTACCGGTATAGTCGGCAAGGGCAATACATTGATTTGTGGTAGTAGTCCGTTGGTATTTTCAGTTAAACAGAAAAATTTAAAAGGTATAGTTAAATTTCTCTGTATCATGTTGTACAGTCTATTAACATATTCTGGACCATATTTAGATCCGTGTTTTAAACAAACAACATTTACTTCTTTGTTTTTTGTGATATCAACAGAGACTGGCTGAGACGATTCTTTGGCTGCTTTTAATAATCTTTTTCTCTCTTTGTCTCGTTCTTTGAACAGCCTTTTTTGTTCTTTGGTTAATTCCATTTTTAAGTTTTAACAATTTGGTCTATGTGTTTTAATTTTTCTAAAATATTTTTCAAATTATCAAGACGTATCATATTTGGGCCATCACTGGGAGCATTGTCGGGATCTTCATGAACTTCCATAAACACACCTGCCACGCAGCCAGTGGCTACAGCGGCCCTCGCCAGGTACGGGACCATAGTGCGATCACCTCCGGATCGTTCTCCCATTCCTCCAGGCTGTTGAACAGAATGTGTGGCATCAAAGACCACCGGATACCCGGTGCTTGCCATAATGGGTAAACTACGCATATCGACCACCAGATTATTGTATCCATGAGTGTATCCCCTTTCGCAGAGCATTATTCTTTCATTGCCAGTAGAAGCAATTTTTTCTGCAACGTTTTTCATATCTTGAGGTGCAAGAAACTGCCCTTTTTTAACGTTGATGGCACAGCCAGTTTTGCCCGCAGCCAACAATAGATCAGTCTGACGACACAGGAACGCTGGAATTTGTAGTATATCCACACCAGCCGCGGCAACTTCATTGGCCTGATATGTTTCGTGAATGTCAGTAAGGATAGGCACACCAAACTGATGTTTAACACCGTTTAGTATTTTTAAACCTTTGTCTATGCCCACACCTCGTTTGGTGCTGATACTTGACCTGTTGGCCTTGTCAAAACTGCTTTTATAAATTAGTGCGATACCAAGGCTGTCGCAGATTTCTTTTATAGTACCGACTAAGAATTGAGAATGACTTTCACTTTCAATTTGGCAAGGTCCTGCTATTAGAAAAAAAGAATTATTGTTTGATATTGAAATGTTGTTTATGTTAAATGTGCGCATAAAATTATTTACCAATGTCTAATGACGTTGGCAATAATAAACAAACAGGTAACAACATGAATGACGACCCAGAATGTTTTCAAGAACAGTGCTATTCGTGCTTCACGAACAGTGAGAATAGGCACATCCGGACGATCCTCATCTGATTCTCCCATTAAGTGCCCGGTCGCCCGGGCCCATATACGTTCGAAACTATTCATCCTTCACAGATTGCAGAATTTCCTGCATGTTCGAAAACTTCTGCCGATTTTAATCTAACATCTGGATTAACAGGATAACGGCTACTGTCAGGAAACTCTTTCATGGTTTCGAGAATCTCTGCCATTTTGTTATAAGCCAACTCAGCAAATTTTTCACAGCCCACACCAGACACAATTCTAATGTCACAAACACCGCCTTGGTCTTGTAGACCCATTTGTGCCATTTGTTCAAACAATTCACGATGGGGGTCGTCCTCGGCAATTATCAATGTGTGATCAAACATGTGATCTGCCCAGTCCTTAAATTTCTTTAAACCACCGAAGTCCATGACCCAATTCATTGGATCTAAGGTTTCGCTTTCAAAGATCAGTTTAATACCAATTGAGTAACCGTGAAGTAATGAGCAATGACTGTGTGTGGCACGCCATTGTCTAAAGCAACAACTAAGTCCTCTGTCATTGCCATAAGTTTTTGTTGAATAGAATTTCGCCATCTCTTGCCTCCTGTAAAATTAAGCGAGTAAGTTTGATGACATGCAGAATTTATAAAGCGGGTTGAATGCCATGAAAGACCGCTTGCTGTGTGTGTCTATAATTATATATCAGATATTCTTAATTGTCAAATTTTTCTTTGCCAAAAGAGTCTGTGGAAATCCTAAATCCGGATCAACATAAAAAGTAAAATTTATTTCTGGAAAACAATCCATAATTAACTCAGTCTGATTAATCCAGAATGCTGGATCTACAGCGGGTGCTGATGCGTCACTGTAGTTTGCTGTGCCTTTATATACGTTATTCACAAATTGATTACGTGAATAAAAATCAAAACCTATGATTTCTAAATCTTCAAATATCCTGGCACCTAAAATTAATGCGCTGGTTCCGCTGCCCCAGTTGTAATATTTAAATTGCCTGTCTGTTTTAACTACAGGTAAACAGGGCAATACTTTAACTCGATGATTATTAAAATATTCTTGTACACTATCTGGACGAGTCCAAATAGTGGCAGATGAATTCGTCAACACTTCACTGAGCATTCTTTTGTCCACAGCCACTACATTTTTACTGTTAAAATTTCTATAGGCAGCATTACAGACTATTAAATCTTTGTGCTGGGGTAACTTTTTAATTTTCAGTCGACTTTGGCCGTTTCCGACTATTAGCGTTGACATTTGAAATATTTTCTTTTAATATGTCTATTTCTTGACTGATAGAATCAAATTTATCGTATGCTTCGTCGAGTATGGTAGACAGTTTAATAATGGTCATTAGAGTCCACCACCACCAAAGCAGAGAAGTTATTCCGAACAGAATTATCGCAATCCAGACAAGAATATCTATCGATGTGTAGTTGTTGAAATAATACACAGAAGCAATAATAACAAAGATAATTGGCACTATTCTTGAAAATAAGTCCCAATATTTTGCCTGTTGAGTTATTGTTTTTGAATTAATCTGTTTCATCTCGCTCCTATATAACCAAATGGTTCCCATTGTCCTGGTGTACCAGATACTACGCAAACCCAACCAATATAACTGCTGTTAATTGGATTAGAGTTCCAGACAATGTCGCCTTTGTTATATAGGCCGGAACTTGGAATATCAGTTCCGCTTGAGAATTTCTTATTGGCAAATTTAATATTACCGTTGACGGACAATGCTGTGTCGTCGTCTATAGTGTTTACACCAATGCCTAATTTGCCTAATACTTTTACCTGTTTGTTCACGCTGCCTAAAGTAACATCGCCTGTTGTATCAATACCTATACACTCTTTGTTTTCTGCCTGAATTGATAATCCGCTTCTTACGGCGCGAATTATCTGTTTGCCATTTTCTTGATATACCAATAGTTCTGTACTGCCATTTATCAATCTCAAAGACTTAGTCTCTGGATGATAAAAGAAAGAATTATCAATGTTTAAGTCGCCGGCTGTTTCTAAATCCCTAACTATGCCTAATTTTGTCAAACTCGAATCTGTAACAGTGGTGCCCAATTGTGTTTGACTTAACACCATTGTTCTACCAATGGTATAATACTTACCACTCTCAAGATCGATATTTTCTGATGAGTAAATTCTATCAGGACCTGACGCATAGGTAAATTGTCTTGGATTGCCTATACCGTTCCAGAACATGCCTTTTCCGTAAAAGGTTTCGTCTGCGTCAGCAATAAAGGTCAATGACTGTGCTTTGCTGTATTTGTCTGAGGTAACAACGCTGTCAACATATAAGACACCGTTGATTCTAACACTGGCATCTTTGTTTTCAGCACTGCCGAATACCACTTCTTTATTGTTGTTTAAGGAAATCAGTGCTGTATTATCTACGATAAAATCAACAGAGTGATTTGTATAAGTACCGACCACAGCACGGCCAGGTTCTTGCTGACCTATTACAACTTCAGCGTCGATTTCAACAATAGACAGTGCGCCATTGGGTTGATCTGTATTAATACCTACTCTGTTAAAGTTTGGTTTAACAAAGAAGAATTGGCCAATGTCTGTGTCACCGTCAACTGATAGTTTTTTAAGTCTACCTACTTTTCTTAAGTTAGAATTTATAACAGTACTGCCTAAATCTGTAGCAGATAGAACGGGTGCGCCGTTGATGATAATTTCTGAATCTTTAGACAGTTCCAACGACTCTGTAGAATAGAATCTATCTGGATCGGCTTTGAATGTAAACTCTTTGGTTTTTTGACCTGCGGTAAACAATAAACCTTTGCCGTTTAATTCGGCTACAGATTTGTTACCAAAAATCAATGAACTGTTTCTAACAGTTACATCACCTTGGGTTTCTAATGTGCGGCCAACAGCCAGCCCTTTGGTTAAGTTTAACGATCCATCAACAGAAACGTTGCCATTGTTTACAGTTAGTACTGTACTTGTGGCAACGTCTTTGATTCCTGAATTTGAATTAGTGTTAGCGGACATAAAATACTCTCTTTAAGAGTATTTATCATCCGCTATGCCACTTTAAGTAGAATTGTTTCTTTGTTGATACGACCGTTCATTTTGGTATCAACAGCATTAATTTCGTCGAGAAATTTGCGTAACTGTACTTTGCCTGCAGATTTAAACTCTTTTAGTTGGTCTGCTGGCTTGCGCAGAGTTTTTTGTACACTGGCGTTCTCGTCAAAATTGATAATACCAGTGCCTTTTACGCCCAATTCATTGTATTCTTTGGCAATGTATTTGCCCAATTTACGTGTTTTGGCATTGTAAATCCACAGTTCTTTAGCACCGATAATGTCTTGGGGATTAACACTGACCAATTTCAACGGCTCGTCACTCTTTTTGTATTTGAGTTTAGCCACGACCTTGGATTTGTCAGTGGGCTTCTTAGCACGTGGTTTACGATTGACCTTGGCTTCTTGCGCCAGCATATCACAGGCCGAGGCAATTTCCTGGTAAAACGCAATTAAGGCTCGGATTTGTTTTTTACTGCGATGACTGTAACCTTCGCGTAACTGCTCGTCGGCACCACCGCTGGCTAACTCTTCGAGTTCTGCAAGATCTCGAGCATAGAAATCCTTGATCACACGGGCGTGTGCGGCTTTGGCGCCTTTGCCTTTGAGAAGGTTAAGAACCTTAAATGCCTTAGGGTCGAATGCTTCTGGATCTCGATTAAAGTTTTCCAAAGCATCTTCAATTTCTTCAGTCATTTTTCCAGCAGTTTCTCGCATCCGATCTTGGATGGTAATTACTGGACCAGCGGGTTTGGCCTCAACGGGGTCTTCGGGTTCGTAATCATCCTTACCTTCGGCAATGACTTTGGAAATATTAACAGCCAACCATTCTGCGGTGTTTCGGCCTTCGTTAAAATCTGCACGAACTGGTGGCATGCCACGAAGCAGATTGGCCGCAATTGAACCCATGGTAGAAGAACAACGAAAATCTTTAGTATCTTTGAATGCTTTGATTTGGTCTTTGGTATAACCGTTGACACTCATCCAATTAATAACTTTGGGTTTAAGATCGCGACCGTTAAATTCGAGACGGTAGTAATCCATTGAATTACGAAAATGGCTTGAAAATTGATCAGCAGTCCAACTTTCGTAACCTTCCCAATTCGGGCTTAGATCTTTCTGTGTTTTGGAACGATGTTCTGCAACGTGCTTTTTGGTAACACGAGTTTTGGTTGCTGCCTTAGCCATTAAATGCTCCTGAGTGGTTTAACAATACAACTATTATATAACCATTTTTGGCTAATGTCAAGTGTTTTTGGATCCCCATTTCAGTGTCCAAAATGTGTAGTCTTTGCCCTTGAGTACGGCTGTGATATAATATCGGTAATTCAGTTGAGCGTAATCTTGCATCCGATACCAAACAGGGGTTTCTACAGCGTGACTCATAACCCACTGTCCTTTCTCACTTTGTTCCCATTGGGACAACGGGCCGGCTGCATAAAGATCCGGGTCTTCGGCATCGCCTACGGAAAATTCATGAGCAACAATTTTATGCAGTCGATGTACTTGACCATCCTCTACGATGCATTTCCAATTTGGGTCAAAAACGTTCTTAGTCGCCATTAACTTCGTCTATGATCATTTCTATAAACATTTCACAGGATTGACAATTTTTACTAATATCCATGACGTTTCTTAAATCGTCAACGGTTTTGCAATCGTGAATGTCTACGGCCTTTTCAATTTGACTGCGCCATACATTATAACAAGAACAGATAATTTCGTCCATATACAAGTGTCCGGGAATAATCCCGGACAGTTTTTTAACTATTCAATACTCTTGAGACTGCTGTGATCACTGCGGCAATACGTCCAATGTCACGAAGTTGCTCTACAGTATAGCCCAGTGCCTTCAAACCATCGTAATGAGCTTTCACGCAGAACTCGCATTTTCCAACAATTGAAGCCGATAGTGCGTATGCTTCGAATCTGGCCTTAGTAGTTCCGCCATGTGTAGCAATAGCATTCATACGAAGTTGTGCCGGCAATCCGCTGAGTGATTCATCCTCAGCCATTTCTACGTAAGGATACCAAACATTGTTCATGGCCATTAAACTTGCGGCCGTGATAGCGGCTTCTGCTTCCTTTTGATCTGCGATCTGACTCTGCATCCAAGTCCACAGTTTGGTATTGCCTGTGGCAAAAGCCGCCGCGAGAGCAACGGCTTCTGCTTCTTCCTGTGACAGAGTAGAACGCTTGACTACCGCATCGATATTGAGTTTAGTATCTTTAGCATAGTCGGGAATAGTTTCCTTGAGTTGATCTACCCACGCAGTCATTTAAGCCACCTTTAGTTTTTTGGTTTCTAATGTATCTGCACCTACTTGACGGTTACAAGCACAAAGTTCGCCAGTTTGTAGCGCATCCAATACACGAAGCGTTTCTTCTGGGCTACGACCAACGTTCAAATTGTTGACTGTAACGTGTTGGATAACGTTGTCTGGGTCAACAATGAATGTAGCACGTAATGCCGCACCTGCTGGCGCATAGAAAATACCTAACTGATTGATCAAACTGCGCTCATCGCGAGCTGTGTCAGCAAATTGATAATGCTTGATCTTAGCAAGATCGCTGTGTGCTTTTTGCCAACTGACTTTACAGAACTCATTGTCTGTTGAACCTGTTAAAAGAATAGCATCACGATCTTCAAAATCTTGTGCTAACTTGTCGTAGGCTACGATTTCTGTTGGACATACAAATGTAAAGTCCTTTGGATAGTAAACAATTACTTTCCACTTGCCTTCCCAAGACTTTTCTGTAATGTCAAAGAACGCATCTGATGGTTGTCCTGGTCGAACGCCAGTTACTACAAACGGTTCTAATTTTTCACCAACTGTTTTCATTTAATTCTCCTTGTGTGTGTTTGAAAACTTATCAGTAGTTACACTGATAACTACATTATATATCCTATTAAGATACAAAATCAATAGATTTTTCCTAAATATTTTTTAATGATGCTCATAGGAAAAATTAATAACAACTTTGATTATTCTGGTAAAGGTCTAAACCTTGACAAAAAACTTTCTTGATGACAGTTATATTCTTGGGCAGTCTTTTCTTCTCGATAGTGTACCCAAGTATTTCCGTCTGTTTCAATTACATAAAGAACAACAAAAACTTTATCACCACTGTGCCAACGTGTTAATGGTTTAATTAATTCTGTCATAGTTTTTCTCCCGATTCAAATCCTCTAAATTTTAGAAACCTTGGGAAGCGCAGACTGTACGATCCGTCTTGATTCCTTGTAACAGCATCTGCTCGCACTTCCACGACAGAGCCAATAAGTGAATCACGTGAAGTCCAAAATAAATCACGGTCACTGTCAGTAAAACCTGAACCAACGTTAACATTGATATTTTTACTGTCGTCAACACCTTCGCAAACCAAAGCACCAAGGCGACCAACGTTGCGGCCAGTGCCTTCTTCAACTGCTGTGACTTCAAGTGATACTTCAATAAAAGGCTTGAGTTTAAGCCACGAAGCAGTCCTTTTACATTCATATGACGCATCCGGATCCTTGATCATAATACCTTCGTAACCACCGTCAATGGCACGTTGATTAATTATCTTAAATTCCTTCTGTCCTTCTTCAGTGTTGAGATCAACAAGTTTATGATCCAGAATTTCAACGTTAGACAGTGATTTTTTATTAGTGTTGTACCACCCAATCAATGTTTCACTGCGCAGTTGCTGAGACTCGTGATAGGCACCTTGTTCAAAATCAGTCAATGGAAGAATATCAAACAGGTGTAGTACAGCATCGTCACTCTTTACATCACTTTTACGATGAACTTGTTTCATAAGATCTTGAAAACTTGAACTCATAACTTCACCGTCGAACACCATAGGTACATTATAATGGCCGGCAGTCTGTGACATCTGTTCTTTGATTAACGGAAAATTTACCAACTCCTTGCCATTTCGACTAAACTGATCACAGCGGCCGTCAGGGTAAACGATAGTGATAACCCTAACACCATCCAACTTAACCTCGATGAGTTTTTCGCCAGCAACTTTAGATTCATGATTTTGACTATCGTGAGCGAGCTGGCAAGAAAAAACAGGAACAGAGTATTTGCCATATTTTTTACCTACAACATTATTAACGGTCTTTTCGCTGACTCCGCAACGAAGGTCTTTGATCAGAATTCTTCTATACCAATCATTCCACTGATCCTTAGTTGACGCTGATAAGCACAGTTCGATTGCGTCTCTGGCATCATGTCCGGTGAGCTCTCGATTAGCCAATTGATCTGCCAGTTTGGCAAATGCTTCCCAAGGCAATCCCTGTCCATCGGGACCACCATGTGTGGGAACTTTTTTAACTCCAAAGGTGGTCAACGGACTTAGAGCAAGTTTCACTCCTTTGAAAAATTCGTCATTGCCTTGTTCGGCCTCTTTTCGAATAATAGATTCCTTGTCCAATCTGGAATTGTGTGTTTCCAAAGATTGAATAATCTCAAAACATTTAGCCAATTTTTGTCTCCAAAATCAGTTGCAATATGTAATTGTAACTGATTTTTTAGAGTTTGTCAATGATTACAGTAGTTGATCGGCAATGCCTAATTCAATTACTTCGTCCGAAGTTAGATATACGTCCGAGGCTGGCAGTAGTTTACTTTTAATTTTGGATGGAGTAAGTCCGGTGGCTTCTCGTAAAATGTCTACCATTTTTTGATTACACAGTTCTCCGTCCCGCATAGTGGCTCTGAGATCGTGATGCTTGCCAGAAAGACTGTCAGAATATTGATGACACATGAAACTGGTATTCTTGCCAGTCCATCGTTCTCCTTTGGTTCCTGCGGCAAAAATTAAAAATGCCGCACTCATCACAGAACCGATACCAATAGTTCTAATTGGTATTTGACTGTGCCGCATAACGTCTATGAGAGCAAACGTACAGTATAAGTCACCGCCCGTTGAGTTAATATAAATGGTCAGTATTTTACTGTCGTCGTTATAGTTGAAATTTTCGTATAAGATCCAACGAATACATTCTCCCACAGAGTCTTCATCAATTTCTCCATTAAGGAAAAATGTGGAATTTTCTAATAGGCTTAGATCTATACGATCTTCGGCGTTAAACTCATCGATTTTTCTCACAGTGGGACCCGTTCGGTTGAATAATATATGTATTTATTATCAAGAACTTATTGTCGTTTGCTAATGATTTCATCCGCAAGTCCATAATCCACTGCTTCTTTGGCACTCATAAAGGTATCTCTATCCATATCCCGTTCAAAATCTGCGTAGTTTTTACCAGCAGTGTTATGATCAACATACAGTTCAGTTAGTCTTTTCTTCCAAAACATGATTTCATTGTAACTGATTTCAATATCGGAAGCCATGCCTCTTGCACCGCCTGAGGGTTGATGTATCATATGTCGTGCATTAGGCAGTATCTTTCTTTTGCCTTTGGCTCCAGCATTGGCCAAAAAACTGCCCATAGAGCAGGCCTGACCCATGACAATGGTTTCCACATCGGGCTTGATAAATTGCATGGTATCGTAAATAGCCATTCCTGCTGTAATCACTCCGCCTGGACTGTTGATAAAGAAGTGAATATCCTTGTTTGAATCTTCTGCTTCAAGAAACAACAGTTGACTGACAATAAGACTGGCTGAATGTTCTTCTACGGGCCCATCGAGCATGATAATTCTATCTTTTAACAGTCGACTATAGATATCATAGGCACGCTCACCGCGGCTTTCTTTTTCAATTACCATGGGTACTAAGTTTGGCATTTTATTCCTTTGTAAAATTAAATCGGTACAATTTGTAAAAATACATTTGATCAATACGATCAATGGTACCGTAACTTTCGATATTCACTGATTTACCTGGTTCGATCATATTTCGAAACATGTCAATTAACGGATTGTCTTGCAGTACTTCAATATTGTACAGAACACTGCCGTCGGTGAACCAAAATCTTTCTAACTTGCGTTTTTGTTGTCTACTGACAGTGCTCTTAAGATAGGTTAACGTAAACTTAGATTTCGTTGAAAACTTATTCCTTGGAACAGAATCAAAGTCAGTGTCTTTGGTTTTATATTGTTTTTTAAATTCGTCGTAGTGCATATCTTCATCAAAGAACCATGGTAATTTATAGTATATACCAGTATCTTTTTCCTTGCACTCCTTGATACGATTTTCCAAAAGATAGCAACAGCGTGTACGAAAATCACTCATATGCCCAACGTTTGACAATGTTTGCCAAAACCATTTTTTAGTATAATACCTTCGAATTTTTTCAGCCAAGGTTCTATCTTCGTCGGTGACCATGTCTATAACAGATTCACCTTCTAAACTAATTTGCGTGTTAGAAGTTTCGCTATATCTTTTAACAGTACATGATAACACTAACGGATCTTCTTTAAAACTTATAGACCGTTCTTTATAAACTGAAGAAAATATATCGTTGTCGACGTGTTGTCTCTGCCGAATCTGTGCAAGAATATCAGACATTTATCTTCCTTCAGATACAGTTCTACCCTTTGGACCATCTGACACAAAACTCATACCGCTCATACGTCCCTCATAGATTTTTCCGTTCCAGGACATCAACAGTTTGATACTTTTGTTGATAGACACAGTTAAATTTCTTGTTTCATTAAACTGTAAAATATCTGCAACCACAGTTTTACCATTGTCCTCGCAGACTACTTTACAGGTATCTTCATAAACAGTTTTAGTCACCAATTTTAAACTCCACTCTTTTAATAGAATCCCAACGAAAACTTTTCCAAGTACCAGCATCGATATCCCACACCGGCAGTGCTGTATTTTTTATAAGATCTAACAGGTCTTCTTTTTCATTTTTAATCGGTGCAGAAATTAGATCTTTTTTCAGAGTGCAGTTCATTACTCTTTCTGTACCGTCCTTTTTAGTAAAGGTCACAGTGGTTGGTCCATAGAGCAAATGACTGACCAGCCATTTTTTAAATTCTTCCAATTCCTGAGAGTCTAACATGACGCCTTCGATAAAAGTTTTATTACCAATCTCCATTGTCAATCCATATTCTAATAGTTAAAAACAAAAATCCCACGGCACAGGTACGTTCATTTGGTGCGGGCCACTCGCAATTGGTTTCGTTCCTGAACCATGGTAGCACCCTCCAATGTAACGGATTAATCTGTAGTATAACAGTGATTCCGGAATAACGCAACCAGTTTATCATTCGAACTTTCAAATCTTTTTCCATATCATCCCCATTTTAATCTAAACCAATTGGCATCTTTTTCATCCCCGAAATAAAAACCATATATGTAGTCATGTTGGTAACTGACATCAGTGACATCTTGTTCGTGCATCCAGACGAATGTTTTACAATTTTGTATGGCCCATCGTTTGATATCTACAGGTCTTACATCGTGATTTTCAATTTTTGTATCAGGCAATAATACTTCACAACATTTATTTAATAAACGCTCTGGTGGCCGAATACTGTCGGGATCAAAATTAATCATGTTTACTGTATTTTAAAGCAAATAGTGTAGCATATTTTTCGACATAAAATATAAAAACGGCATGTTTAAATCTTAAAGGTTCTCCACAAAAATTATCTATTACTTCAGGATAATAAGCAAAGTCAAAATCTACACCCTGGACATATCCTTGATTCCGTAGATCATAAACAATTTCCATTGTTTCAGTGACAGTGAGACCTTCGATGGATACTGAGGTCATTGTTCAACTTCAAATATAATCTCATATGATCGTTGAAAAGGATCATCCCATTTGGATCGTGCAGAAATGCGAGTTACTTTACGACCTTCAATCACGTATCCACAGGAAATAAATGGTCCACCGCTGGGATCTACAAAACCAAGGTCTGCCATATCTATATCAGAAGTTCCCTCCCTTCCGCCGAATCGCCAGTATTTTAGGTTACCTCGAATGGCGTATACATTCGGTTCAATTTCTTCAAACCAATATTCGTCGCCGTAACGGTTTTTCACCTTACTTTCAACTCCACTTTAAAATAAACATGTCTCGCTGAGTTTCATTCTTAAAACTCCAAAGTTTTTGTGTCATTGGCTTACCACAACGATTGGTTTTACACCAATTCTGGATTTCGTTAAAAATTTCTTCAGAAAGAGGTTCGTCTTGATTTTCTTCTCCTTGGAGACATACAACAAGACCGGGCAATTTAAACATGCCCACTTGGCACTTTTCTAATTTAATTTTCTGATTGCTCATTTTCCACTAACTTTTTAAACATTTCAAAATTATCTTTGGCCTTTTGTAAGCCAGGATATCGTTGACAAAGTTCTTTAATTTTACGATCTTCTGCTAATTTCTGTCGACCCCATTCGATAATTTCCACCACTTCTGGTGATAGTTCAATAGTCGGAATACTGGCAGTGAGCGAAATCCAAGTATTACCGTCGTTGACTTCTAACTGTTGCATATTAGAATTCCATCTAACCATACCTGCCCCAACTGCTCCGGGACTGATGTTTGGTTGACTGCTGGATCCGCTGACTTGAATATATTTTGAACCTGAGATATTTTTAATCATTGATATTTGTCATCCAAATCTATGTTAGTTAATTTTGCCACAGTTTGAAACTTTTCCCAGGCCTGCTTTGCGGCAAGATTAGTTTTGAGCTCGCTACTCGGTAGCACAGCCTCTAACCAAATTTCCGGCCGACGAGCGGGATGAGCTCCAAACTGGCGGGGCTGATGCATACGCCCACTGTTGTAAAGATCGAGGGTAACACTTCGAAACTTTTGCTCGTCCAGATAGCCAGCCCATTCAGGAGCACTGCGGCTGAAGCCGCTGAACCCACTCATGTTAGGACTGCCACCACCGTAGCCCCGCCATATACCCGACCATTGCTCATCATTGTTGGGATCAAAGTCTGTACGAGTAATAATCACCAGTACATCATCGATGTCAACAACACCGTCTACAATGTCTCGGACACAACGGCTATAACTAAGACCAATTTTCATTTTAAACTTCCAATACTATATTAGGATTCCAGCCAGTATCTTCACTGTAGCCACCGCTCTGATAACCACGTGGATTACATACAATACGAGTTTCCCCAATTACATAATCAAAACAATGATGAGTGTGGCCATGTGTCCACAGTTTGATCTGCGGATGATCCAAAATAAACTCGCTTAGATCGCTGTGATAAGCACCGTTCATAAGAGTTTCGTGTCTATATGATTCATATACACTTTGAAAACTTGGACTATGATGTCCTACAACAACAAACTTTTCGTCATGCTTTTCAGCAACTACACTTTTAATGTAGTCCAAAGTTTGCCGATGGCGGATCACAGTATCCGCTGGTTTTAGATTAGTATAGCCTTTTTCATCATTCTTAATGATACTAAAGTCGTTCATCATATCTCGCACCGCATGAAGTGTTAGCGGATCACCTTTATTCATGTTAGTCCACAACGTGCCGCCAACGAAAGTGACATCATCAATTTTAATGCTGTCGCATTCAAGGAAATGTACGTTAGGAAACTTAGCACACTCGTCTCTGAGGTACTGAATTCCTTTGACCCATTTACCATGATAAAACTCGTGGTTGCCAGCAATATAGACAACATGAGGAAATTGAAACGAACACCGCTTTAGAAAATCTCGAAAGCGAGCGACTCGTTGTTGTTTTCTACTCAAGTCAGCAAACGCACCGTGCTGGTAGGGATTAAAGTCAAAATTTGGATGATCGTGCAGATCTTCGGCGATCATAATGTCGCCACCGAGAATTAAGACATCACAACCGTCGTTGTTGGTGATATTGATATCTGAAAACTCGAGATGTAGATCTGATACAAGTTTAATTTTCATCTTCAAATCTTTCTTTATACTGCTGTTGCCTTTGTTCTTCATGTTCGTCACAGAGAGTACGAATCCACCCACCGGGGCGCCGTTCGCCGGGTTTACCACATTCTTCACAGGTATGATCTGCCCAGGATTCTGCCATACGTACCATTCCGGAGATTTCGTCATCGCCTCCTTGATAGTAAAAGCGTAAGCCACCAAATTTCTCTTTGATCTGTTCTACAACGACCTGGGGGATGACCTCACGAGGTTCTTTACCATTTTTTAAATCCCATTCTTGATTTTTATGACTCCAATCAATGTGATGCTGGATGTTAGCACAGAGAGCCTGTAGGATCGGCCACCAGCCAGGACCAACTGCGAAGCCGCCATAGGGGCCTTCGAACATTTTTGGATACTTTTCTTCCATTGATTTGGAAAATGATTGGTATTGATCTTCAGTGTAAAACATTTTAAAATTCCGAGTAATATGTTGTATTATAGCATCGGATCACGACCGTGTCAACTCTATTGAGACGATTTTACATAGTTAAGACGTGTTTCAAATTTCTTATATTTCCAATGGACTCGATATTCTTTGATTTTGGCTTTGACAATAACACACGGACCCAATGTCAGTGCAGTTTTACTAAACCACGAAACCAATCGATTGTCTATAATTGCACAGACGTTCCATGCATCAAAATTATTTGATTTTTGACATTGGATAATTTCAGCATCCAAATCTTTGATTGAAGCACCTTCTTTGCCTAAATATTCATCAACACAGATTTTGAGTAATCGATTTAATTTAACTTCTACAACATCACGTTCATAGACAGATGGCAAGCAGGCAATAAAACCCGTTTTATTGGCGGGCATCTGATCAACATTCAACAATCCATTTACTTCTGTGAAAAAATCATTGTCGCCTTTGATAGCGGCAAACATTAATTTTTTGAAATGTTTTCTAATCTGATCAGCCAAAAGTTTATCGTCTTCACAGACAGATAAGTTGATAGGGCGTAGTCGAGGATTTGATTCATTGCCCCAGGAAACAATACCCAATGCTACATTGATCAGTGTTTTGTTAGGATGTTTTATTTCTGTGACATGTCCGTTGTCGCCGTAGATTGTTTCTAATTCTTTAAGATAACAGCCGTAGACTCGCTGTGCGGCACAGGCTAATTCCAGTGCGGTTTGTACAGATACTGTTTTGGACATTGTTCGCTCCGAAAAATCATTAGTATCTGTATTATACTTGAATTAATCTAATTTGTCAAGATTTTTTTCGGCAAATGCCTGCCATTGTTTGATATCCAGATCTGGATCTGGATAATCCGGGGGTGGCGCAAGAGCCACATTACCTTCTCCGTCTACCATATCAACTATAAATGGTACATCAACAAAAAATTCATCGTGGTCTACTACCCAATTATTTTGGATGAGATAGTCCAAACCCTGTTGTCTAACGTTGTTTTCGATTTGAGTTTTTTCTTCGTCAGTCCAATTTAGCAAAGTGAAATCAAAATAATAGTCGTTGATGTTGTCCGATGATACTGTGTCATCTGAAACATTTTTACAGGATGCAGTGGTACAGCCCTGTATAGGTAAGGCATCGGTGTATCCGACTCCATTCTTGTAAAATATTTCTAATTTAAATTCTTTAAATTTATTCTTACCCTGATCAAACGACAGTTCAACAAGTCGTCTAATTAGATTAGGTCCCTCTGGAATAACTTTGTACATTTACTGTGCCTGCGTAATTAGAATATGCTTGCCTACTTCGAACAGACCTATACCGCCGATCATGTCTTTGATATTGACTGTGATCTGAACTTCGTCTGCGGGACCGCACCAAGCCATGACAAACTCTTCGAGTTCACCGTTGGCTGCCAAACTGCGAACAGTATCTAACATTTCCAACAGTTCTTCCCGTTGTTTCTTTTTAGAAAGTTTAGGGTCTAATGTAACAATTTCCATGATTTTTCCTTATTTTATTTACAACCGAAACGTAATACGTCCTTTGGTCAAATCGTAGACACTGAGTTCTACTCGAACGCGATCACCGAGGATTATTTTGATTTTGTTTTGCTTTAACTTGCCACCAGTGTAGCATAGTATGGGATTTTCGACACCGTCTAATTTTACTTTAAACGTAGAATTTGGCAGAACTTCTGTCACTGCTCCTTCGGTATCGAGGATATCGTCTTTAGATCTTGGCATCTGCTTTAGCGATGTGGATCGCCCCATCCTTAACTGTAATTTTCAAAACATCACCTTCTTTCCATCCTACCTTATCTGAAATCTCAGGAGGGATCTTCATAAGAACATTTTGTTCATCTCCGGGAATGTCTTCAAATATTTCCTCAACTTTGTAAGTTTTACGTTCTTCGTTCATAGCGATTTTTCATAAGCAGTTTTAATATCATTTTGCCAAACATCAAACAGTGTGCGATTCCTCATGACTCCGCTGGGATGATATGTAGGAATTATAACATAGCCTTGGCGTTGTATAGTTATACCTCTTAACAACGAGATTTTATCGTCTTGGCCGGTCAACGCCCAAGTAGCAGTCGAACCCAGAGTTAATATAACTTTCGGTTTAAAATTACGAACTTCTTCAAACAGTCGATCTATTTCGGGTTTAAATTCAAGTTTCAAATACTTTCCCTTGAATTTGTGATATCCATATAAGTCTAATTCTACTTTGGTTGCCTGTGCTTTTTTTACAGATTCAAAGAAAAATTTTACATCATTGTTGGGTGGACGAGTGGTAAACACATTGGTAATGTATAATTCATCTCGATCAATACCATGCTTTTCTAAAACCTGATTAATCAATTTGCCGCTTTGTCCTACAAAGGGCTGTCCTTGTTCGATTTCTTTAGCGCCAGGTGCTTCTCCAACTATCATCAGTTGAAGACTGCCTTTGGTTGGTTGCTGTGCTGTGATTTTCAACTTATTCGTCGTTTCTATATTCTGGATAGTTAAAAAATCTTTCCAATAGATTAGTTAAGTCTGCATGAAATCCTGATTCAAGATCTGCTCGGTCTTCAGAACTGAGGGCAAATTTGCTTTCAATGAGTTCAAGGATTTGATCAGAAGTAAGTTCTACATCTTCCATAGACGCACGGTCAAACGGAATCTTAGGCTTAGTCATAGATAGAAAAATTAATCAAAATTTTGGTGCGACTGGCCAGAATCGAACTGGCATGCCCGAAAGCGAGAGATTTTAAGTCTCTTGTGTCTACCGATTTCACCACAGTCGCATTCATAAAAGTTATGGAGCGGAATATCGGAATCGAACCGATGACCGAAGATTGGAAATCTTCTGTTTTACCATTAAACTAATCCCGCATTCCATAAAATCTATTGTAATGATGTTCAGTACGCTTGTCAACCTTATTCGTTCCGATTTCCGAACAAATGGAGAAGATTCAAGAAGATATTGATAAAGTTAAGATACAAACCCAAAGCACCAATGATTTCCTCTTTGCCTTCTCCGCTGTTTACTGAAACTTCTTCACGAATTCGCTGTGTGTCATAGGCTGTTAATCCCATAAAGATTATAATAGCCAATGCAGAAATAACCATAGCGGCTACAGAACTGCCGATAAAGATATTGATAATACTGGCTATGATAATGGCAATTAACCCAACGAACATGAATTGTCCGATTGAAGTTAGATCACGTTTGGTGAAATAACCATACAAACTCATAGTACCAAATAGAACAGCCGCGCCCATAAATGCTGTGACGATACTACCAATAGTAAACACAACGAAGATTGTGGCAAAACTCAAACCCATTAGTGCGGCAAATCCATGTAGGACTATCTGTGCCTGCTGTCTGGACAGTTTATGTAGGCCAAAACTTATAACTAAAATAGCCACTAACGGTGCAAACATAACAATCCATTTCATTACACCTGTGAATAAGAACGCCATCAGTCCTGGACTGCTACTAACTAACAGACTAACTACCATGCTGTTTACCACAGCCAAAAACATATTGTTATAAACTCTGATCATAGCCTCGTTAATTTCGGGTGCTGAACGATAAGTTTGGACAGCATCTGTATAACCAAAACTTGACATATTAATTTTCTCCTTATATTGGGAACTGTGTTGTGTTCATATGTAAATTAGTTCTTTACACGAATCACTAACTATAGTATAATAGTTATCATTATTTGTCAAGAGATGAAAAAAAACTTAGATATCCGAAATATTTTGGAAAACGGAATAGAAATTTATAGTTCTGGAACTTCCGGTACACCAAAAGCATTTTTTCAAACAGCCGAAAAGATAGAGGCAGCCAATCGTGTGGCCCTACAGGCACAGCAGATAAATCAACACAGCAAAATTTATACCTGTTGTAAAACCACACATGCCGGGGGACTACTGGCACAGACATTGCCGGCACTGAGCATTGGTGCCCATGTTGACATTGAGCAATTCAATGCCTACGAATTTGTTAGAAAAATTAGAAATTATACACACACTCATATAACACCACTGCATGCCAAAGCCATAATGTTAACCAAAGGTTTTAAAAATTTAGATTTATCCGGCGTTTGGGTGACCTGTGGTGCTGATCCGGTGACCTGGGACATTATTGAAGCCTTTGTAGAACGTGGTGCAACCTTTATGACCAACTGGGGTATGAGCGAAATTGGACCGATCGCAGTTAACACTGTATTCACTAACATAGGTCAAGTTCGTGCTATCAAAGAGTTTTCGCCCGATCATGCCACACTCATGGGCAATGTATTTTGGTGCGACTGGCGAATAAAGAACAATGAATTAGTGGTCAAAGGTGACATATCTATTTTTAATGGCTGGTACCCTACCAAAGATCGTGTTGTGATCTATAACGATTTTATGTATTACGTAGGTAGAACAAACAAGGATGTTGATTTATGCGTTCCCCGAAAAGGATAAAAAATTATTCGTATTCACAAGATCACAGAAATTCTCTAATCGAATTTTGTGCCAAATGCAAGGATCTTGGATATAAAAATAACGAATCGTTAGATGCCATGCGTCTTGATTGGTGTCTCAGTCAAGGCGGGCAATTCTTTCTAACATACTATGACAGTGATCTAATCAGTGTCAGTGGATGTCATCCCTTGCCTCAAGTTGACTCGATATCCTATAGACTGTTGTTTAGGGGTATAGAACTGCCTGAATATAGAAATTTTTTCAATGTAGTAAGCAAGACACACATGTCTGCGTTACCTTTCTTTTATCATGTACCTTTACAGATACAATGGGCCAAGGAACAGGGTTATTCTAAATGTGTTATTACCACAAATTGGGATAATCCTGACGGCATCAAATCTATGAATAAAAGTCATAGGGTCTTTAAACTACTGGCCCGACAGGGCTTAGTAGACTGCGAAGTTGAAAAGATACATCTGTGGCACACTGATCAAAGTGTATGGAAACTAAATGTTAACTCTTATAACATCTTAAGATCAGAGTTTGAACAACGTCATGGCCATTGAACTAAAACATCCTAATTATCTTTTTATTTTGGCCAATCCTGGTGCAGGGGGTCATAGGCTTGGAAGAATGATCAGTTGCTTTAACAATGTATATTGGTACAGTGCGGGACGCAATGGTTACAATCCCTGGGACGTTTACGTTCATGATAAAGTTGTTGGAAAAAATATCAGCGAATATCATTATGATAGATATGTCAAAGAGTTTCAAGTACCCATTGTGGGAGAACGAATTGAACAGTATTGGCATGAGGAAGATGTTGATAAATTTTATCACAGCATTTGGTCCAAACAAATCAGAAATTCCGAGTTCATGAAAATCATAGAACAGAAATATCTTCACTGGATATTGCATGACTTGCCTGACAATCTGTTAAAAAGATTTCCTAACTGTAAAATTATTGCATTAATAGACCCTGACAAAACATCAACAGTGAAAAGATACATAGAAACCACAGCCAACTTTCCAGCCTATGTTCGACATCAGGGATTAATGCCGGAGTATGCGACACAGCGTAGGTTGCAATTGGAAGAATTATACAGAAAAAATAACTCTGCTACTGAAAAAGATTTTTGGTTTTATTGTAATCCAGGATCAACTGATAAAGATTTCTTAACACATATAAAGAATAAGTTAAATAATGATAACTTAGCGAGAAAAGAATTTAAATCTCCGCAGTATATGACAGTAACCTGGAAGAATTTAAACATTGAAAAAATTAAAAACTTTATAGGGGCTGACAGCATAAATGAAAACTATAAAGTATTGTTAGGATAACTGTGTGTTAGAACAAGGTATTAAAAAAATTGCAGACTGTCCGCTGGGAACCAGCGATAGAATTAATCAATTAATCAAATCAGAACACTGGGATATAATCACAGGCAGACAAGAAATGTTTGCGCCACACTCTCAGACCAAAAGCATCTTTTTAAGATCAGTTCCTGATCCAGTGGCTAAAAACGACAAGGACATGTTTTTTGAACAAGGCAAATTAAAAGATCACGAAGTTCTGTCTTATTATTCTGTAGAAATAGATAATATACTTGAAATTCTAAAACAAACAATTAATATCACAGAATGGGCCGCAAGTTTTATTCTATTGCCTTCTATGGGACAGGTCAAGCGTCATAAAGACACTTATCCTGCTCCGCCTTCGCTGAGAAGATATCACTTGCCTATTCAGACCAATCCTGAATGTATTTTTTACTGTGGTTCTTATAGAGTTAATATGAAAATCGACACCATATATGAAGTTAGAAATTTAAACTACATACACGGTGTCGATAACTTTGGTACTAAAGATCGCATACATCTTGTGATAGATGCCATGAGCGACCTAATCAATTAAACAACTATTCTTGTTTTTGAATTAAGGCGAATATTGTTGTTTTCAGCAAAAGCTCGTTGTCTTTGTATTTCTGCTTCGACTACTGGATCTTTTAAGTAAGCCTCTTGTTCGGAGAGGTTAGCCCAAACTACAACTTTCTTTTTAACTAATCCGTTGGCTGATTGTCTTACTTTTCTCAACAATATCTTACCTGAATTTACATAGGTATTTTGAAAATAGTCAGCAAATTCTTGAGTAGTTTCGTACCAAGGTTGTTCAACCGATTCTCTTCTCATAATTGATATTACTTTTAATGGGGTTGTCATGATATCATGCTCCTTAAGATTTAATCGCTACTTGTCTAAGATAACTAAGCGTTGTCTGTTGAGCAGGTAGTATTGTAACACTGGTAGTTGCTGTTTGATCGTCTGTATCGAGATAAAACGATCTAAAAGGAACCCAGTCGAGATTTAAAGTGTCAGTGGCATTGTTAACTAAAATCAATGAATTTTCAGTTATTTCGTTCCATTTATCTTTTACGCGACTTTTTCTACCTTCTGGTACATTCTTAAAGAATTCGATCTTTCTAAGCATTCTTGAAGCAGTTTTATTAGTATATTCCTCGGAATTTCTTTTTAGAAAATACTGTACATTAGGAGTAAGCCTTTCGAGCACCAGTTCGTAATTTAATATCAAACCAGGTCCGTGAATAATCCAGTCAGTGACATTGGGATTGCCTAACTGTCTTTCTGCAAAATTTTCAAAGAAAATGCCTGGACGATATTTTGCATTAGGACGCCAATTTTTATATTTGCCCCATAGAACAGTTTGTACAGATTCCGCGTTGCCATTCTTCTGTCTCAGTACAGGAAGTAATTCACTAACAATGGAACCTGTGCCTGTGCCAGGCCCACCTACTATAAAATGATAAGTTGTCATGATCCTAATACCTCCTGATTGCCAATTACTGCATATCTAAAATCTTTTGGTACACGAGTTCTTCGTTGATTCAATCTTGAAAGTTCTCCGTTGAATACAAAATTTTTAGTTCTACCCCACTGTCCGCCCTTTTCTTCTACCAATGTTACAATCGAAGCAATCTGATCTGCAATTTTGTTGGCTACAGAAGTGGGATCGAGTTTAGACAATACCTTAGATTTGCTGAAACTCTGTCTACGTCTTTGCTCGTTGACTCTCTTTGTAAAAACAAAAATACTGGTGTCTTTAAACTGCTCAAACAGTCGGTCTGCATAATGTGTGACAAGCCATCCTACAATCACATTGTGTACACTGCTTTCGGCAGCATCGAATCTTTGCAAGGCTGCAAGAACTTCTTCGTACGAGGGAATTTGCTCGTTTAGGCATTCATCGAAATGACGAATTTTACCCAAAACGATTCTCTTAGTTGTCCCTGTTGCGCGACACACATTAAATGCATCTCGTACGGCTATTTTAGATCCGCAGCCTGGCGCTGACACTAAAAAAATGTTAGCCATAGTAAATCTCCTTTTTAGTATTAGTATTTATCCGATCTTCTTTCGAGATCCGTCGGGTTGTACTTCAAATATGTCAAATCCTGTACGATCTGGTCGAACAACATATCTCATATCCTTATGCCCTCGATTATAAAATTCCCAGGATTTTTCAGTCATATATCCAGTCAAATGCACACTATACCTAACTTTAGGGCTTAAATTAGCCGTTCCATGCGGCATGTCCTGCCAGTTCCAAGTTATACACTCACCTTTGCGCCAATGGCTATATGTGGTATTGCCGGCGATCCATATGTGACCCGGAACCCAGTCTTCCATAAAAACCACAAATCTACGCAACTTTTCTGGTTTCCAAGCCAGTTCAGGATCAGCATCTCTGATCACAGCATAGTATAAGTCATGATGATACATTAAAAACTGGCCAGGACGTTGCATATGAAAACTTTCATAGCCATAATCTCGCTGGGCGCCAGCATTGGCTGTGTCATAGTCCAAACCGATAAAGTTAGAAATCATTCTGCAACTGGATCCTTCATCAACTAATGCTCCGTCAAACATGGGAGTCTTATCGAGGTCTAAGCCGATTTTTTCAGCATCATTGACCATAGTAATAGGATAGTGTGTGCTTTTTGGATCTCTATATTCGGGAGTTCCTGTTCTATCAATCAAAGTCGTTGGGCCGAAGTTGTTGGCTTCGCCGAATTTAATATCATCTGTGAAGTCGAGGCCTTCGAAAATGCCCAATCGATCGATAACTTCATCTACTTCATCTGGACCGAATCGAGTTTCATCATAGTTAGAAAAGGTTTTGGCCTGTAACCATCGACTGGCCTTACCAGTTTCGGGATCTACATAGTTTCTTGGGCCTCGGGCAAAGTTAGGACGTTTACCCGTGACCTTAGATTTTTCTTTTACTTTCTTATCGTATTCTGCTTGTCTTATCTGTAGATCCTTCTGTTTCTCAACCCACTCCTCGTGCGGAATGATCATTTTCATTCGTTTGCTCATTATTCGATCTCCATGTAGGCAATTTTGATATTGTCAGCGACTTTGATGTCTGCTTTATGCTCAATATCTTTGGCATTAGGCCAACGTTTTTTAATCCAGTCATCTTGATTGTCAAAGTCCATCCACTCAACGTTGTGTCGTTGACCAAATTCCCAGATCAACTTTGTTTCTTCTTGCATTTGTTGCCACATACGTTCAGTACCTTCGTACCAGGTATACACAGGAAAATTAATGTTCCATCCTCCCATGCTGTACCACCAGTCCCGTGATTTTTCTGCCTCGCGCCATACAAGAATTAATTTATGACCCTTCATATTGTTCCAGATCCAATCAAGGTTATATGCAAACCAATGTGATCGAATAAGTTTATAAGGACGCTCAACATCGGTAAAAGGTTTGAGACATTCTTCCGTGAATGTTTCTTTGGTGTAATTTGCGTCTATGTTGTCAAATCCGTGACCAAACTCGTGATAAGGACCAAAATAAGAACCTATATGTGTTTTAGCCTTCCAAGAAGAATCCTTGACATCGTACATTTCTTTTTTATGATCATCGGGTATGCTGTACGATCGTTCGGGTGTTTCGTCTGATTTATCAAATCTTTTGCCCAAGGCACGTTTAATTCTATTACTCATCATACTCCATGCAGAACCCGGAGCCCCTGTGGTAAAAACAAATGTATAATCTTTGTGCGTAATCATTATATTCTCTCTATAATTTGACAGGTCTTAGGCTGTATTTTATAACGTTTCAATTCACCGGGTTTTTGATACCACCAAGATAACCGTGTGCTGTGTTGATTCCCCAACGAGTCTAATATCATTTCTTCCCAAACACCCTTGACTACTGTGAGATTATTTTCTGTACCGATTTCGTTTATATCGTCATGATTCCAAATATAGTGTGCTTCCTGATAAGGATATTTGTTTTCTTTGAAAAATTGATTCATAGTTCTCATAATAATAAATCCACCAGGCTTGACCCAAGATACAATTTTTTTCATTTGACTTCTTACAAAATCTCTATTACCAAATTGAACACTGCCGAGACACATAACCACATCTGCTGATCCTGGCCTAAAATTAATTTCTTCTATGCTCATATGAAGATCTGCAAATGGAAAAGGCTCTTGATCAAAACCTATGAGTTTTTTAATTTTTCCCTTGAATCTGTTATGACCACAGCCTGCATCAATTACAAGATCCGGATCAAGGTCATTGACATCGTCTATGAGATTCATGCCAGTATGTTTATACTGATGGAATACTCTGTATCCTTCCCACTGTTCCGGATCGAACTTTTTTTCTAATTTATTTTCTAACTTTTCTGTCATAGATCGTCTTCGTTAATATAATCGTCGTCTTGGTCAATCTCTAAAAGATCTGTGTTCTTTTCTTTATTCTTCTTTTTCTTTTTCTTTTTTATTACAATGTCGACATTGTCTTCTTTAACATACAATCTTGCAGAAAGCAACGATTTTTCGGCATTTCCGATATTTAAAAAAACATTAGAATCAAAAGATTTCCACTCTGTAGCAGAGAAGAGATCAGCAAAATCGTCGAGATCTACAGTTCTTTCTTCGTATTCGATGTCAATGTCGATATCTTCAAATGTTGAATCTTCACGAAATTTTCTCCTCAGAGCCTTTACGTTTCCTCGCTGTCGCATCAATTGTATCCATTCTTGAAAAACTGATCTGTAATCTTCGACATCTGTTTTTATAAACCATACTTTAGTTCCAGCAGGACATAGTTTCAACAGTGATTCAAAATTTCCCGTTTTCGCACCTTCTTTAAAAAATCCAATGTTATATGTAAAATTATCGTTATAATCATTGTAAAACAAATTAGAAAGAATAGTTCTTAAGTCGGAACCAATAACACTACTCCAACGCGGAACTGCTATATTTTGATAAAGACCTGACTTAGGAATAGCAACGTTATTTCCGCTGATCTCTTTGTCGATGCTTTTATGTACACCCTGATGTGTAATAAAAAAATTAATGTTTGGCATTGTATATCCTTTTATACTATTTTTGTATATATTACAAATATTTGATTCAAGTATTCTTTAACTGGTGGCCTAAATCTGAATGTTGTTTCCTTCATACCGAATCTTTGTTTCCACCAGTCTTCACTGTATTTTTCCCATGTAAGATTTTTTTCTTCTGCAAAATTTAAAAGATTTGTGTTTTCAATTTTGATTTGTTGATATAATCTATCGTCGTTTTCATACCACGTATATACGGGATGATGAATACCCCAGCCGCCGCGTTCAAACCACCAATCTCTTGAAACTTCTGAATTTTTAAAAAGGAGAAATAAATCCTGGCCTTTACAGTTATCCCACAACCAGTTTAAATTATATGAAAACCAATGGCTTCTAATACATTTAGGTTTTTCTTCTTCACTTTGAATGAATGGACGTCGGCATTCTGCATAAAATTCTTCCAAAGTATAATTATTTTTTATATCATCGAAGTTATTACCAAATTCATTATAAGGGCCGAAATAACAACCAAAATGACTTTTATCTCCTTCTTCAATACGTTTTCCTGTTCTAAGAGCAGTATTTGTATCTCCTTCTCGAACAGGAAGTTGATATTGTCTTGATTCGTCTACATCGCTACAATCCATATCTAACAAAACTTTTAAACGATGTGAAATCATGCTCCAGGAACTTCCTGGAACTCCTGATACAAAAACAAATTCAGGTTTAGTGTCTTCTGTATAAAATGCTGTCATATTATCTCGGAATAATCGGTGGCTGGTTATGTGTTTTATCGAAAGTATTAGTATCTGTGTTCCACTTATATCTTGTTGCGGGTGTACCTTCCTTAAAAAATTCCCACGAAGACTCGGTCATATAACCAGTAAGATGCAGACTATATCTGGTATCCATGCACATATTTGCTGTTCCATGCGGCATGTGCATCCAGTCCCAAGTAATACATTCCCCTTTAACCCAATGAGTAAACGATGTGTTTCCAAAATTCCAAACGTGTCCTGGGCGCCAGTCCTCAAGAAATACCGCAAACCGCCTAAACTTTTGTGTGTTGTATTGCATGTCAGGATCGGCTTTAATAAGATTAAAATACGTATCATAATGCCATGTGGCCGCTTGTCCTGGTCGTTGAGCATGAATCAATGCGTAACCGTGATCTCTTTTCGCACCTTGCTGTGCTCGATCATACTCGAGTCCTATATAATCACTAATTCGTTGACACCATTCACCCATCGGCGCTGAATCAAAAATTTCATGTGTATGCGCATCAAGACCATAACGTTCGAACTCTTTTACAGTGGTAATCTGATAATGGCTGCTATCTGGTTTTTCATACTCGGGAGTTCCGGTCCTACTGATCCATGTAGTGGGTGTCTGATTATCGGCTGCATGTTCAATATCTTCCGTAAAATCTATATCGATAAAGACACCCATTCGATCGATAACACTGTCAATAGGATCTGGGCCCCAACGCATTTGATCATAATTTGAATAACTGTGACAGAGATCCCATCTACTGGTAACGCCGTTGGTCATTCTCGGATGTTTGGATTTTTCACCTCTGGCTTTTTTTTCTTTGTGTTCTTTATGACGAACATCAAAATCTTTCTGTTGGGCTGTGTACGTAGCCCAATCAGTTTTGATTATCATATTTTTACTCATATCTTTTTCCTCCAAGTCCAGCATTCTCTTTTTAATTCTTGTCGTAAATTTAATCGGCCTTCTTTCTTATAGTTTTTTTCTTTGGATTCTTTACTCATTTCCGATTTGTAGAACCATGGTTCTACTTCATATTCCAGATTATACTTTTTAGTAATTTCATCTCTGAGCTCTTTGTCCCAAGGATACTTGACACCTTTGGGATCAAATACAGCCCAGTATGTTTTGGCTGTGTCATCAGCATACATAACTCTCATTTCAATTAATCCGCCAGGTTTAACCCAACTGATAATTTTATCCATGTTTTCTACAATATATTCTCTGCTGATAAATTGCACACTTCCGAGACATAGAACTGCATCGGCAGACTCTGGTTCAAACGGTGCTTCGAGTATAGGACAGTTAATATCAACCTCTGGAAAATCACTGGCATCAAAACCTATTAAATTTTGAATATGTGCTTTATGTTTGTTTCGGCCGCAGCCTGCATCTATAACCAGTGAGGGATTTAATGAGTTAATTCTTTCATAAATTTCGTCAAGTCTTGCATTTTCTTGAAAATCGTCACCGTCCCACTTTTCGGGATCGTATCGCTTAGGTAACAATGTTTGATAATAAGGATCGTTAAATTTTTCTCTTAATTTTAATACACGCCTATTCATTTATCTAATACTCCGTATTCCATCCATGCTTGATATTCTGCTATCAACATTTCTTTTTTATCAAATGCTTCTTTTAAAAAATCTCTTGTGGTTTTAGTTTTAACGCCTGTGGTTAACAAACTAACTCGAGGTTTTAAACTGGCATTGGCTGAACT
>Ga0169931_10001325_pt1 | contig 40895 bp, 32 predicted proteins | sample Kivu_15m_20L_FD_129675 | JGI IMG/M metagenome (GOLD analysis project Ga0169931, IMG submission 129675) | Freshwater microbial communities from Lake Kivu, Western Province, Rwanda to study Microbial Dark Matter (Phase II) - Kivu_15m_20L... | ecosystem: Environmental > Aquatic > Freshwater > Lake... | reverse complement strand
TGAGGATTTTGTGGGACCAGCGACAAAAAGGCCCAACAATGATCCGTATCCAACCAATAGCGTATCAAACCAATAGACTGAGAAGTAAATGAGCAAAAAACAATGGTCCAGTGATTAAAGGCACCACATAACGGCATCACATAACGGCACGGCATCACATAACGGCACGGCATCACATAACGGCACAGTAGATTAATTGCTTGTCCCCTCATTATCCATCGAAATCTCCCGTATTTTACTGAATACACCCATTTTAGCACGCTTGTTTTGGTCATCGAGGTGAACTGCACAGTCTGTGCAGATTTTGATGATCGACAACATATGAAATTTTGAAATGGTTCATGAAACAATTGTGAAATTGCTGTCGCCTAACTATGCTGAATTTTGAGGAGCGATTGACATGAACCTCGAATGATTTAAGCGATTGATGGCCGTTACCGAATTGAGAGCCGAACGTGGAAAATAGCTCAACGAAAGTTTCGAGACTTCTGAAAGCCTATCAAGACTATCTTGAATCTTCGGACACAGCATTGTTTGTGGCTAGTGTTGCCAGAAATTATATGGTACCAACGTTGATCGCGATATTGAATCGCTGCGATATATTGCATCGCCGCGCAGCTGCTTTGGCGCTAGGTTTTCTGGGCGATATCACTTGCCAGGAAAGTTTGGGGGCGGCCCTGTGCAGCAGCGATCGACGATTGCGTTTAGTCGCGGACGACTCTTTGCGAGCTATCTGGGCGCGGGATGCCTCCGATGAACAGCGATCCAACCTTGATAAAATTATTCGCCTCAATGAATGCGACTTGTTTGAAGAGTCGGTTGCATTGTGCGATCAGTTAATCGATGGTGCACCAAGATACCTTGAGGCTTACAATCAGCGGGCACTAGCGCTATTTCATCTTCGTGATTTTGACCGTTCCATCGACGACTGTCGGCGAGTTTTGAAAATTTCACGCTATCATTATGGCGCGTGGATCGGCATGGGACACTGTCTTCTAGAAAATGGAGACGTCTGGGGAGCGTTGGACTCATTTCGCATGGCTCTCTCCATTTATCCGGACCTAGAACCCGTTCGCCTGCAGATTCGCAACTTGGAGCGAAGCCTTCAGGAATAAGGGCCGAACCGCCAAACTTCTCCGTTGGCTCGACGGGTAAAAGCTGCTATGCTGCTCGCTAGCAATCGTTATGTGCCAGTTCGATGATCAACGTAATGCTCGTTGATCCATATAACTGCTCCAAGGTGTTGACATTCGTCCCCGTGAAGCAGCCAGAGATTTTTCAAGCCAGGGAAGGGCTAACCAGCGAAGGATACCAGGATGGTGCATCAAAAAGCAAATGAAACTGCTAGCATTTCCTCAGCAGGCGGACTGAGTCATATTCAGGGAGGCGATCCCAGGCAAGAAAGTCCCAACACGCAGCGAATCTTTTTTTCGGTGGGAGAGCCGAGCGGCGATTTGCATGCCTCCAAATTGATTAAGGTTCTTCGCGCAGAACTGCCTCAGTTCGCGATGGAAGGTTTGGGAGGGCCATTGATGCGTGACTCAGGGTGTCGGTTGCATTATGAACTGACCAATTTGGCGGTCGTCGGCATCGCGGAGGTGATTCCCAAATTGCGAGAATTCTTCCGAGTGGCCGACCTGGCAGAGGCCGAGTTCAGAAGAGGGAATGTATCCGCCGTTGTGCTTGTCGATTTTCCGGGCTTCAATTGGCACATTGCCAAGCGAGCCAAGAAGTACGGTATACCTGTCATTTATTATCTGCCACCGCAAATTTGGGCCTGGGCTAGTTGGCGTGTCAGGAAAATGCGTCGTTGGGTCGATCATGTGCTCTGTAATCTACCGTTTGAAGCGGCGTGGTATCAGGCAAGGGGCATCCAAGTACATGATGTGGGCCATCCCTTTTTTGATGAAGTGGCAGATCGGAAGCTCGATCCTGATTTCATTTCGAAATATGAGTTGGTACCGAGTCAACTGGTTGGAGTTCTCCCCGGTTCTCGCGGCCATGAAGTCACGCGCAATTGGCCCGTACAATTGGAAGTGATTCGACGTCTCTATCGAGACTTTCCCAACACTCGATTCTTAGTTGCCTGCTACAAATCGCAGCATTTAGATTGGTGTCGCGAGCAACTGCGACAGTCCGATGCGAATTTGCCGATCGATTTCTATGTGGGCAAGACCAGTGAAATCATCGAGATCTCGGACATCGCTATGATGGTTTCCGGTTCGGTGAGTTTGGAAGTGATGGCTCGTAAAACTCCGGCTGTCGTACAATATCGGCCTACGCGTCTAACCTGTTGGCTCGGCAAATCGCTGGCGAATTGCAAATATATTTCGCTCCCCAATCTGATCGCCAACAAGGAAATCATGAAAGAGTTTATTCACACCGGAAGTGTCGAGGCGGCTGCGAATGATATCGATCGTGAAATGAGAAAGCTTTTGTCGGATGTTGACGAGCGACAACGCGTTGAAAAAGAGCTGAGGCATTTGACCGATCGCTGTGCGCAGCCAGGTGCGACTGCTTGTGCTGCCCAGAGGATCGTTGAACTACTGGCTGTCCGAACACAAAAATCAGATTCCATGCGTGCGGCCTGATATAAAAAGCTGTGCAAGGGATGATTGCGATGAATCCAAATGTGATCGGTAGGCTTGCACCATCCCCCACTGGGGCGCAGCATTTGGGAAATGCGCGCACCTATTTGATCGCATGGCTCGCTGCTCGCTCTGTCGGCGGCCAAGTGATCCTGCGTATCGAGGATATCGATTCTCCGCGAGTGAAGCCATGGGCGATTCAGCAGGCAATGGATGATTTAGCTTGGCTGGGACTCGATTGGGACATTGGCCCAGACTGCTCGGCCGCAGAGGAAAGCAATCCTATTGCTTACGTGCAGACGCAGCGTCTTGAACGTTATCGCGATGGACTAGAAATGCTGCGCAGGGCCGAGATGATTTATCCTTGCACATGCAGTCGAACGGATGTTGAACAAGCGGCGAGCGCTCCGCATCGTGTGGAAGGCGAGTCTCCCTGGATAGATGGGCCTGTATATTCGGGCCATTGCCGCGAGCGAACCAGTCACGATTTGGAACTGCTCAAAGACGAAGCCTATGCTTGGCGTTTTCGTTGCGATTCGGGCGTTATCCATTGGGAAGATGGGTTTTGTGGGCCGCAATCGCTCGACGCTGCCAACTATCTCGGCGACTTTGTGGTTGGAAAAAAAGATGGTTGGCCAGCGTATCAACTCGCAGTTGTTATGGACGACCATGACATGAAGGTGACGATGGTGGTGCGGGGTAATGACCTGATTCCAAGCACGTATCGGCAACGGATGTTGTTTCGTTTTTTTGGCTGGGAGCCTCCACACTATTTCCATGTTCCTTTGGTGGTAGGCATTGACGGGAAACGCTTGGCCAAACGGCATGGGGATACGCGCATCGCCACGTTTCGTGACCGGGGAGTCGCGGCCGCAGCGATCATCGGATGGCTGGCCTTCGGTTGCGGATGGATAAGCGAATATCAGCCAATAACGCCGAGAGAATTGGTTCCACTTTTTCAATGGCGCAGTATTCCTCGACAAAACCTAGTTTGCCCGAGTGATATCTTCGACTTTAGCCGTGAATTGCCCCGATTTGAGAATAATCCGTAGCTTCTCGTCGACTTCAAGCTGCTTAGTATCGGTAATTACCTCACCATCGCTCAGTCGCTGTGCAATGCTGTAGCCTCGAGTCAGCACAGACAAAGGACTCAGCGCTTCCAACGCAGTGGCGTTCTCCCCAAGTTTAGCCCGTAACAGCTCAAGTCGATATTTGACGAGTCGTTGCATCCGATCTTCTAATTGGTCGAGCATTTGGCTTCGCATACGCGATATTTCTTGTGGCCGCGCCAGCACGGGGCGACGTGAGATATCTTGCAAACGCCGCTTGAGCCATTGAAGCTGTCGCGAGAGCGCTTGAGTCATTCGATGTTGATACTGATGCAGGGCATCTTCCAGATCAGCTCGGTTAGGCACGATGCGCTCCGCAGCTTCGCTGGGTGTCAGTGCCCTTACATCGGCCGCTAAATCGCTGAGGGTCACGTCGATCTCATGACCGACCGCTGAGACGGTCGGAATCGGGCACGCGGCGATGGCGCGCACGACGCGTTCATCGTTAAAAGACCAGAGATCTTCCAAGCTTCCTCCACCTCGGCCAACCACCAGGACATCGAGTTTGGGATTTAATTTCGGCGCGACTTTAATGCCGCGTACAATTTCATCCACCGATCCCGTTCCTTGTACCCGAGCGGGAATGACCACTACGTTGACATGATTCCAGCGGCGACGAATGACCTCAAGAAAATCCTTTAGTGCAGCACCTGATGGGCTCGTCACAAAACCAACTCGCTTTGGTAAATCCGGGAGTTCTTTTTTGCGAGAGGCATCAAAAAGGCCTTCGCGCGAAAGCTTGGCATGCAATTGTCGGAAGGCGATTTGTAGTTTACCTTCCCCAAGCGGTTCGATTTTGGCAGCGATGAATTGATAGGTTCCGCGGGGGACATAAATTTCCGTGCCACCATAGGCATGCACAGCCATTCCATCTTCTAATTGGAAATTTAGTTTCGCAGCGGCCGACTTCCACATCACCGCTCGGATTTGGCTCGTCTGATCCTTGAGGTTAAAGTAAATATGCCCACTTGATGGACGTGAAAGGTCGGAGATTTCCCCAGCGACCCATAAGCGAGGGACTTGTTTCTCCAAAGTGGACTTTACTAGTTGGTTTAGCTGCGTGATCGTCAACGGCTTGTCCGCAGCAGCCTTGGTAGGATCCAAAAAGTCCTCTTCCCCGAGTTTTCCGAATAATTCACCCGACATGGCGCAAACTCAGCCTAGGAAAAGTATCTATAGAAGTTTGTACCGACGTTTGTGGCATTTCGGTTGGCCAAGGAATATGGCGTTTTTCCGCTTGCTGGACGAACAGCGGCAATTCACCTAGTCGCGAAATCCCATCGGTCGCCCATTGTTCAGCGGACTCGGTTACGTGATTTAGAACATATTCGGTGTACACTCGCCACTGTTCTAGATCTTCTCGTTCGATATCGGGGGGGACGATAATCTTGGGGCCAACCACCGCCCGAGCGCGGCTACCTGGCCGAGGAATCGCAAATTGATCCCACGCCCGACGATACCTCCACGGTTTATGGTATCCAAATCCCAGGGGCACCATAGGTAAACCTAAACGCGAAGCCAAAAAGATGCAGCCAAGTGCCAGTTTCCTGCGAGGACCTCTCGGACCATCAGGAGTGATGCACAGGTTGGTCTCATTATCGCTGGACAACAATTGTTTGATAGCCATTGCGCCTCCGCGTGTCGATGACCCTCGCACTGTATCGAATCCACGAAATGCGGCCGCTTGAGACAACAATTCCGCATCGCCGTGCTGGCTGACCAACAGCGCCATCTTACAGCGCGGTCTCATGTAGAAAGGAAAGGGTATATATTCGTGCCACAGCAAAAATATGGCAGGCCCTTGAAAATCGCTCGACGCAGGATCGCAACCGTCTTCGTAGCAGGTATAGCGACAACTCAACGATCGCATCCAGAGATCGAGCGTCTGACTCAGTAGCCAACCACCCGCTCGATTGATTTTAGGATTGCTGAGTTTCATCCTCGTTAGCCCAGTGCTTCTTATTTGACTCCGCTCTTTGCTGGGGCGGCAAAATTATTTATCGGGCCAAACACCTTCAAAGACTTCGACTGCAGGACCAGTCATAAAGACATGATTGTTTTGTTCATTCCAATGCAAAATCAAATCACCACCGAGGAGATGATTGCGTATCTTTCGCTGTGTCCGTCCGGTGAGTACTCCAGCCACACACACGGCGCTCGCACCTGTGCCGCAAGCGAGTGTCTCCCCGGAACCGCGTTCCCATGTCCGTTGACGGACTTCGGTTGGACTTATAATCTCGACAAATTCCACATTGGTTCTGCGCGGGAAGCGAGGATCCTTTTCGATCTTGGGACCAACGCCCAACACCAATTCGTCGGAAGCTTCTGGAACGAAACAAATGCAGTGAGGATTGCCCATCGAGACGCACGTAACGATCAGGTTCGTACCATCGATGGAGAATTGACGATCTTTGATCGGATTTCCATCAAGTAACGTGGGTATCTTTGGGCCATCCAATATCGGCTCACCCATATCAACCGTCACTTGCTCGACCAATCCGCCACTGACGGTCAAGTCAAGGCTAAGAATTCCCGCACCGGTCTCGATTTTGAGGTGCGGTTTCTTGGCGATGCCATGGTCGTAAACATATTTGGCAACACACCGAATCCCATTTCCACACATTTCCGATTCGCTCCCATCGGCATTGAACATGCGCATGCGGGCATCCGCCTTGTCGCTCGGAAGAATCAGAATAAGTCCATCACCCCCGACCCCGAAATGTCGGTCGGAAATGCGCTGAGCCAAGTCGCGCAAATCGGAAGGGAGTTTTTCCGTCAATCCATTGACGTAAACATAATCATTTCCAGCCCCATGCATCTTGGTAAAACGCATTTGCCACTTATCCTACTAGTCCACGTTGATCCCAGAAAAACTGAATCGTCCCAAATCATTTGCTCGCACCTATCACCACTTACAATCGTGACATGTTAAGAGCCTGCTGTAAACGGGGCAGACTACCCCCACAGATCTAATCCACCCGCTTCGCTCGGACTGGCGTCGGACGAATTTAGCCCGCCAGAGGTCGATGGAGCTTCCCGAGGATCGGTTTCCTTTTGGGGCTTATTGCCACGTTTTCCTGGCAGCCCATCCCCTTGACCTTGGGCATCGCGATCAGCATTGCCATGCGATAACTCAGCAACATCCTGATTGGTGACAGTAGTCGCCTCAGCGGGGGCCGTGGCGGGCTGCATTTTTTGAGCATTGGAAGTGGTGGCGACCGTACTGCTCGCCACAGAAGTTATAGATGCGGGGGGGATTTGCATGATGCAGCTCCGCAAAAAAATCACCACGAAAGGTCAAAATTTCAACACACCTTGTTTCTCGTTCGCATATCTTTCTGGAAAATAAGTCTTTAGAGCATCTTCAATCACTGGCAATGGCTTTCGTTTCATTTCGGGCGCATCGACGGTCCCATCGATCTCGACCTGCATCAAGGGTGCATATCGATTTTCTGAAAGCAATGGGCCGACAAGCTTCGCAAGCTGATTTCTGTTTCCAACATAAGCATATAGGTCGAGATGCATCTCTCTGCGCAAATTGGCCCAGCCGGTACCCGCCAACGACAGCACATCCCCATCAATGGACAATTGATCGATCGGTAAGCGATCCCCATCGATTCTGAACGAGATATCCGCTTTTTCAAAGGCAGCATCATTGGGGGTCTTCACCGACAAAACTCGCAACAGTTTCATCATACCCGGCAATTGAAAAAGACTCGCCTCGCGAATAGAAATCTCGCCCGTGCCACTTAACGTCTGCGGATTCAGTGGACTACCTTGCAAGATGATCATGGCATCGCAAAGACCGCTCGCATCAGCCGATGCTTGACCTGTTTCCATCAGTACATCCTGGAGCTGTCCGCCATAAATGTTGGTTTGCAAAGCGAAATGGACCGGATCAAAATCCCCCGTACCCGATACCACAGCATTACCCGAAAACAAATCAAAACGAATCGGATTCGCCGTCACACTCGCCGAACTACCAAGACTCTTCACTTCGGCGACCTTCTGGCCGTAGTAAATCTTGTTCTCTCGCAAAGCGAACGGGCCTTGTACATTGGCCAATGGAATACCGCGCAGTGCTAGAGAGTCGATCAAAAGAAAACCATCTGCAATAGGACCACTGGGAGTCGAATAACCAGCGGTGCGAATCGTACCTCGAATCCCTTGTACCCAACTCCCATCCTTGAACTTCGCGTCTTCTAAATCTAACTCAAGATCCCAGTTCGCCGGTACATTGTCGCTCGCAGCGCTGTCCGTTATCGGACCCACCTGAGACCACCCCAGAATACCAACAGGACCTTTGAAATCCAAAAGCTTGAGCGTTTCTCGAAATCGACGCGGTAATGCTGCCACAAAGCTTGAATCCACTGAAATACGCGTGGTGGGTAACCACTTCAGCACAGCGATCCAACCATCTGCAGATTGCTGAACGGTTCCCTCCGTTTGCAGATGGCTCATACCATGTTCGGCCGAAAAACTTTTTAACTCTACTACGCCCTGTCGATAGGATAATTCGCAGGCGACCTGTTGCAGCAAGTAGGGGAGCGATAAAGGCTGTATCGATAAATTCGATTCAAAAACCCCTGGAACCGGTGGCGGTTGCCATAGATTCACCGTGAGATCGGCGACCGAATTTACCGTAGGCTTTGTGTAGACAACTTGAACACTTTCAACTCGCCCCTTCGGTTGCAGTTGATGCCATAGATTGCCAACACTCTGAGGTAACGCTTGTCTTAACTGTTCATCCAGTGCTACGCTCGTCGCTTTAAATTCAAGTGAGAGTTGTTCAACACCGCTGGTGCTTGATTGCCATCCACCTTCACACTCAATTCTTGAGTTATCGTTGTGCCCGACGAACCGCACGAGATTCCAGGATTCGTTCTTTGCGATTAGACTCCCTTGGATTTCATGAATGGGATAGGGAAAACCTTTAAAACGAATACTGCCACTTTGAAAGGCTAGATTTATTTCCCGATTGAACGTTTCTGAGTCTACCGATGGCTTCTCGATTCGAACTTTATCTACTCGCAAAAATCCACTGGGCTGAAGTGAACGAACGAAAGTTTGCGCGCTGGTGGTTGCAGAACCGCGAGGAGTTAGTGAATCGATGAGCATATCATCGATCGGTATCAACGAATCGGTGCTGATATCGATCCAACCTTGCCAATTGTTGCGGTCGATTTCCAGTTCAAATTCGCCGTTGATACTCTGTCCGTTGGCGCGGGCTACAATTTTTGTCAGCGATTTTAGCTGCTTATCGCGAAAATCAATTCGACCGCTTAAATGTGAGATTGGATAAGGAAACTGAGCGTATCTCAATGAAACACCGCGACAATCGACCGTCGCAATCGGTTCCCAATGCAAGCCGTCGAATTGCAAATCCAACTCCGCATCCACTCTTCCCTCGAGCATAAAACGATCCCATTGTCGCTGCAACCCGCCCGGCAATGCCTGGTACAAACGACGATCCAAATCGAGATTTCGGGCTAACACATGAAAATGAAGTGGACTGTTTGGTTTGAAGCCAAGTAAACTCGCCTCCAATTCAAATGTGGATTGACCACTGCTGGCGCGGATCTCGCGAAGGCTCAGCATTCTGTTATCTACAAAAAATCGTCCGCGTAGATCTTCAAGCAAGTAGGGCAAGCTCGCGTCCTTTAATCGTCCATCGTTCACCACCCCGTTGATTTGAAACTGTGGAGTTGCATGTTTGTTCTCTTGACCAACATGGAATTTTGCGTCAACGACACACTCTAAGCCCGTTAATCTCTGCAAATATTGAGCCGCATCCTCCGGTAACCGCCCTCGGAATGCGGGTCCAAACTGCAGTTTCGTAATGTTGCCACCACATTGCCATTCGCCGGTCAGTGCGTTGACCAAGCCAGTGAACGTTATCGAACGGAAGTAACTGCTCGAGATTTCACCTGCGTCGATTTCAAACTCCTTAGATGAATTCACCATCGAAGCTGTTTTCGGTTCAACTTGCTTCGATTGGGCAGGTGAGGTTTCAATGGATGCTAATGCTTCCTGGGCTCTAGAACGTTTCGGATGCAACTTGAGTCGTAAATCATGAAACAACATTTCCTCATCCGCATCCACACTCTCCCTAAGCCGTACAGTGCCCTCAGAGATCGTTAATTCAAATGGGTTGGTGGAGCGAAACTCCTTGGGGATGATTTCCTGAATGGCCCAGCGTCCTTTCTCCTTCCAGAGAGATAATTCTAGACCTGTAACATCCCAATGCTTCACCGGAATTCGATCGGACAGAAGATCGGGAAGATCGATGACCCCAAATCCGTTCAAACGCCGAATGAAAACAGCTTGTTCAAGCCCCTGCTTGCTCGGAATCGCAAGGGATATATCCTCCACAATGATTCCTCGCCCCGGATCTAAATGGGCTCTACCCACCGACACATGACACTGAGGAAACTGCTCCTGTATTCGCTTTTGCACTTGAACGCAAATTTCGCGATCGACACGATTCAGCAAATACTCGTAAGCAAAAAATGAAGTCCCAACACCCAAGGCGGCAAAGAAAAGCCAGCTGAACCATTTGCCAAACAGATGGGCCGACGAAGTCGTGGTCGGCCCTTTTTTCTTAGAATCAATCTGACTGTCGTTCTCTTCGGCGACCGCGTCCATGCTCACGCCATGCTATCATTTTCTAGGTTTAGTGTTCTCTAACAGACGCTGCAGTATCCACATTATGCCCATCCCTGCCAATACCGAAATTGCCATGATAGCGGGCTGCCGGTAACGAACAGATCCAACAAACACCATGTGAAGCAGGGTGAAATAGGGGATTGGCAGGAAATAGAGGTAGAAGTTATGCCAGTGATTTCGATAGGCCCAGCTACCCAAAATCGCTAGGCCAAGGATGGAAAAGCAGCCGATCGTTTCGCTGAATCGAACCCAGATCGATGATAATTCTTGGGCGGGAGGCCAGATATTCCATGTCTTAGTGAATTTTTTCAAAGCGAGATGGGCTGTTTCCTTTGGATTGGCGAAGGCCCATTGCAATGCCGCTTGTTGCATGCTCCGATTGAGCCGATACTCGAAAGTTCCATTCAGCGGTTGTATTGCTTGGGCCTCTTTTTTCCTGAGGCTTTCAGCGAATGTACCGACAAAGGCCATTCCTTCGTCGCTTCCACCACTTGCGCCAGGATGTAAGCCGTCGTAAAGACTTGGACCAACTTGCAGCGTAGTTAACACGAAGCGATCGGTGACCAGGTAGTTCCTGTACCACCACGGGGCCATCGCAAGGATAATTCCTGCAGCTAGCCAACAACACTTTGCAAGTGCGTCGCGATTGCGATTAATCATGAGATGCAGTATCGCAGCCAGTGGAGGAAACAATAGCCAGCTTGGGCGAGTTAAAATCGCGGCCCCAGCCAACAGGCCGGACAGCAACGCGAGTCTACCGTCAAGCATGCATGGTTTTTTTGCCATCGATTGCGCGATTTGATTCGTTCTATTCGACGACTGGAATGCTTGTTGCAGGAGCAACAGGTGTAGCAACATCAAGGGCATAAACAGCGCTTCGCTCAGAATCGTTGCGCTCATGCCGATCGCACCTGGGTAGACTGCCGATAGAGCGCCAGCGGAGAGGGATACCCAAGGCCCTCCCAGTAGATAAGCGATTCGCATTATGAACAACACAGCCAAGGTGCCCAGCGTGCAGCCGACGATTCGTGCGATCCAAACAGCGTATCTTTCCGGTGACAGCCAAGCGACGGTTGAAAGTAACAGCGGATAGCCGGGGGCTCGAAAAACGCTGCCATCTTCTCCGCCATATTGATAGGGCTCACCTTTGGCGATCGCCTTGCCTAGCGTCCAGTAGGATTGGCTATCACCGAACCGAAACAAACGATTCTCTTTTTCTGCGAGTCCATGCCACCATTGAGCGGCAAATAGGCGAACAGCGAACGCGAACAGCAAAACGAGGAGGCAAAGCACGGAGAAAATCCGTTGCGACCGTGGCGACGATGTTGCAGAGTTGAGTGTAATCTCAGTCATACAATCCGATTCTGAGATGATAGTTAGCGATATTGATTCGCGCAGTTGATACCAAATGCAGGTCACTTCGTCGAGACCATGAATTCTCACTTGTTTTGTTCTAGATAGTTTGCTATTTCCAGTCCGATGCGGTTTACCACGCTACCGACTGGACGCTGGCGTTAGCCTCGGTTTACTCGCCGATTACCACGTTTCATTCCCTTAAACACCACAATTACCATTTTCAAATCGGCATGTTTTTAATTGTAGTCCAAAGGAAATCCTTCTGCAGCCAAGGGGTTTGTCGTGGTGAATCCAACTATCCTTTTCTGTGCAATCCTTGCCGTAGGCTCCGATGGAACAGGCTCTATCATTAAAGAAGAGGTCGATTTGATTGAAGTCAATCACTTCCACGATGATTTGGGGCGACATGTTTACGATCAAGTTATTTTTTATAGTTGGAGCAAAGCGGCGGGGGACTATCATGTCCGCTCTTGGTGCTTGCTGGACGATCCTTCCCGCTGGCCAAGAAAGCATAAAAATTCAGGCAAATACCATGTTTTTTGGTTTGATCGGGATCAACGGCTTCAGCGCGAAGTCCAAGCGACGCACTATTTGGAAACCTGGACGCAGGTAGACCCGGAAAGAGCTAACAAACGCTTGCTAGATGAGAAGTATAGAACTGCTTTCTATCGCCCGGCTTCGCGAGTCCAACGCCAAGCGGTGCCTAGCGTTGCGCGAGTGAACAATCAAACCCCTGCAAACGTTCGCTGAAACTCCTTGCGGTATTCTCGCTCGGTAGCGGGGAACAGCGATCGAAATTTGTCAATTTCAACGGCACCATGTTGAAATCGGTTCTTCTCAAAGATGGGGATGTCCAGACCGGTGATCAGCTTTATTCCCCGCTGAATGACTTGGCCTTTGAGTTGATAAAGTCGTTGATGATCCCAATCTGTCAATTCGATGAAGGGTATCGATTCCGCAACTTCGATGACATTGGGCAAAGTATAGGGACTAAATCCTGAGAAACCAAAGTGTTGGGCGGGTGCAAACGTTCTCACATGTCCGCGGCTTTGTCCGCCGCTGAAGGTCAGCGAATGCTTGATGGCATGAACGCCCCAGCCTTCGTGATAAAGCATCAAATTATTTAAAACGCTGCGAATGGTCAGCTCTGGATTATCTTCAATAGGATAATCCTTAAGATTTTCATCGCCACCATCACCATCGACGAGCCATTTCCAAGTGGCATATCGATTTCGAATACCGCGGCAGAGCGCAATCCCCATCGTAGCCGCTTGAACATCAAGCGGCTTGTAATCCTCAATCACTCGAACAGCTTCTCGCCAGTCCAGAGCATTGGCGTTTGTTTCGATAACCTCCAACAGCATTGGCGCATTCATCTTCTCAACGAATTCAAGTGCTTGCTGGACATCATTGCCTGTACCGTCTATCGAAAGCGTAAAAGCTTTCAATCGCGCTGGGCTTTCCTTTCTTTGCAGAATTGCGGCATAAAGCAAAGCCAGAATCGCTCCGCTGTCGATACCGCCGGAAAAAAGCAGTCCGATAGGTTCGTTTCGTTCCACTTGATCTAGCCAACGATTGACTTCGCGATATAGCGTTCCAACATACTTTTCGCCAATGAGATCCAAATCCGCCGGCAATGAATTTTGGGTCGGATTCAAATACCGATCGTAGTGTGGATTTGGGTCTGGGCAACCGATCAATTTAAGTTTTAAGATATGATGCGCAGGAACCATTCGGGTATAAGATGCCTCAAACTGGTCTCCCAGTCCTTCTTTGGCGAGTGCATCCGCGATCTCCGAGATTCGTTCTGCAACATACAAGCATGGCCCGTCAGCCTTTTTCGCGAGAAAGTATCGCATGGGTCGTCCGATAGAGCGAGCCATGTGAACGTCCTGACCCTCGTTGGTTAAAATGGCAAACTGGCCATCGATTGCTCGCACTGCTGAAGTATCCCCACTGCGAACTCGACGACAAGCCTCTTCATAATCCATATTGAGCAATAAATTGCGATCAGGCTTGAGCAAATTGATCACTCGACCTATGTAAGCTTGAAAGCTCATGATGACACCCATTGCTCCGAAAAGATTCAACAAATTGCTTCCGGCAAGTTTAGAGCCTATCCGAAAACCATTAGCCGACGGCGTTTGCTGCGGTTTCCAGATAGAAGCGAAGAGTCGATTCGATCGGCCACATTGGCGTTGGTCGCTAAATTCCGGACCATCCGATCAACCCTCTTCCTAGAGTGTCCAGTTCTGCGTGCAACTTTGCAAGAAGAGGTAAGAGAATTATGAAGCAATCTTTCGTTGAGAGGCGATGAAAGTGTTTGAAGATTTTGATCGCATAAGTAGCTTTCGGAACATTTGCACTACTAAACTTACAAGGGCTAAGCCGATCGCCAGAACGCCAATAGTCTTGGAACCGAACAATAGACAAAATAGAAAACCGCAAATGAGCAGAGGAAGAGCGGGAAATTGTGCAGCCCGATCCAGTAGTTGCTGAAATTTCTTTCCAGACATCGCCAACCATCCCAGTCCGATCAGCAAAACCCCCAGAGCGACAATGTTCGAAAGATGAACTTGTAGGGGTAATTTCTCAAACACAAGATCTAGCGACGAAACTTGGCCCGTACCAGCGAAAACGAGCATTTTCTGGGCTTGCCAATTGGTACTTAATACGGAATCTGCATCTTCACTGGGTTCAGAAAGCATTGAATCCATTTGCTCCAGCCAACGCTTTGCCAAGTCATTGGCGGCGGTTGCATCTGGGTTCTCTCGCAACTCTTTTGTCCAGGCACGACTCCACATCCCCAACGTTTTCGGCTGATAGCTACCAATCGTAGCGTCCGATTCATTTAATAAAAATGCGATCGAATTGACCTCTATTTCCGCTCCAGTATCACTGCTTAAAGCAGACGCTAGCTCGCCATCTAATTTGACTAGCGCATACTGCAGTCTCTCCGTTTGTGCTTTATGCGGTAGGATTTTCACCAAACAACGTTCCACATCTAGATTTACGCCCACAGGAAGTTGGATGGAATAGTCTTCCGTCGAGTTGATGGCCGCGGACTTTAGGATGAGTTCAAGTTTTGTAGGTAGATTTGATGGTTGAATAGAAATCGATTGAATTCCGGTGGCGACATCTCTTTGAATCGCTTGGGGTTCACCATTTTCGAGTGCCCCAAGAAGTACCAAGTTATTTGGTATTTTGAAACGAGCAGCTAAAAAGCCCTCGGGGTCAATCCAGTAGGTGCTTTTCATGATGAACTCATTCGGCGAAGCAAATTCCATCGCATGCGTCACCAGTTTCGCTGACATTCTAGGCCGATTCGATTTGTCCGATTGCATATCTGCTTGATATCGCCGACTGGTAGGCTCTAAGAACTGAAAGCTAATTCCCGCAGCACCATCAATTTCTGCCAGAGATCGCTCAAGTTCGGCGTCGATCGGTTCGGGTCTTAATCCAGTCGTACGCCACGCATAATTGTGCTGTCCACCCACTTGCGGCAATCCAATACGTTGGGTCAACGTTGCTCCTCCGACCAAACTGACTTGTGGAAGGGAGACTTGACCGGATAAACGATTAAGGTCGAAAGCGATGACGTGTGTTTGCACGTCCGTGATAGGGCTGGTTGGGAAAAGGCTAAGCAACTGATGCGATCCATCGGGAGAAGGATCTAGTCGGAAAGGGCAGGGGGGATAGATCTCGAGTTGCGATGTGATCGAAGTCGGAAGTTCGAAAACGACCGAATCGAGAGGGGCCTGTGAAGATTTCAGTTTGGCGATCAACGTATATCGCCATCGATCATTATTTGAAAATACCAAACCCAACGTGCTTCCCTCGATACCGCTTGGACTGTCCACCAACAGCCGTGTAGGAAGTTGGGACAAACCAACAAAATGATTCGTCAAATCAACTTCCATAATTCCAACCTGATTGGATTTCAGCAATTCCTCGGTAGATCTTTCCAGCATTTTTCTTGAGTCGGGTAGATAATCGATATCCTCTACTTGCAGGACGAGGTTGGTTTCTCGGTATAGTCGAAATAGCGAAGAGGAGAGTTTGCCGAAACTCGAAGTGATACGGGGTATCAATTGCGACGCATTGGCCTCTAGTGGAAAAATTGCCTTGCAACTGATGGAATTACTCTCTTGCGTGTTGCTTGGTGAATGCGTTATCGCGATATAAGTTTTACTGCCATCGTTAACAATTCGAAAATCTTCACGAGATGTACCATTCAGGGTTAATGCTTGTACCTGTAACTTATCAGGCACAACCAGTAATACCAACTCCGTTCCTGCTCCTTGTCGATCCCATGTCGCTTCATAATTGAGTTCGAAGTGTTCAGACCGTACAATAACATCGGACCTCTCGGATATACTCGGACGATTATCGATCTCTCGGTTTAAGATGCTGGGCATCAACGCTCGCGAATTGCTTCGGTAGGATTGATTGACTAAGCTCAATCCTCTCTCCTGCCATCGTGAAAAAGTGCGATCTTCGTCATCCTTCAGCCAGTTCTCCGGTACATTGAGGCTAAACGAAGAGTCGGGAGTGCTAGAGATCGCAAGTGAATACTGTAGCGGATTGATTAAAGACGACTCTGGAAACAAGGCTGGTTCGGCACCATCTCGCAACCAATCTCCCGTTGGCTTCCAAGCGGTATAGATGACAGCCTCGGTCATGGATGTCGATTGGATGTCGAGTTCATAGTTCAATAAGCCATTCGCCCGTGGATCTGCAAGTCCATTCCATTTCGCATCTCCCCAATTGAGCCCAACGGGTACCCAGCCATCATTCATTTGCAGACCGATCTTTTTGGGAACGGTCGAATCGCTATAACGCATACGGAGCTGAGTAAGCAAAAATGCTTGCTTACCTTGGAAGTGAATCCAAGAGTCAAGTTCGGTATCAAGAGGCTCTGGAGTCTCAATCGAATCGGATTGATCGAGAACGGTAATGGATAAACGGCTTTGCTCTCCAACTTGATAGGATGGCGGGAGTCCGGCGATAGGCTCTGAGAGAACGCCGTTCACTTTGACATTTTTCTCACTCGGTACTAGCGTGGTGATGGAACTGGTCGGAACCAATGGTATGGGAATATCAAACTGGTCTACTTCGGTTGAAGTCGATATTGGGTTTAATTGCAATCGAATTCGAAATACACCAGTTCGCTCCGGATACCATAAGATTGCCAGTTCGTCCTGTCTTACGGTAAAGCCGGGTATGATTTCGAATTGATTGACCACTAATCTCTCTAGCGCTGCCCTGCCAGAGCCGATTGGCCAACGCACAGGAGAGGACGCATCTAAGACCTCAATTTCATAATCGGCAATTAATTGGTAGTTGATCTCCCCTAGGGTCGTAATACTTTCCGACGCTCGGAATTGATAACTCGCCTGACGAATTAAGTAGGGTGTTCGCGAAAAAAGAGTTTTTCCGGTAGGATTTGTTAGGAAATTATAGGCCTCAATCGGGATGTAAACATAATTCCCTTTTACTTCACCTTGAGGAGAAATTGGAATCAATATCCCATAGGTACCGTCGGTCGAATCCTGCGCTGCGGCATCGCCATCATAAGTCAGAATGGTACCGGAAAAGGACAGTAATCCGATCAAGCCGAGCAAAGCGGTGTTGGTTCGACTCGCCATAGCATAAGCAGCCTTGGAATTGGGATATTGGGGCTTAGCAGCAAAAAAGCGTAAGCCAAGTCTCGCCAGGGCTGATAACCAAGCGATCAGGAGAATCAGAAGTAGGAAGACGGAAATAAAAACGATAGTTCCGGAAAATGTCAGGCTTGTGGCCAGGAGTATTAAGCTGCAACCACAGAGGATTTTGGGAAAACGCAACCAAAGCCAAAAGGATATGACGCCAGCAATCAACGAGAGCATCAAAGTCAAAGTTCGCAAAAACCGAGTATCCCACAGCGTGACTATTGAGACCGCAGAGGCTGCTAATTTCTCTTCGGTCTCGCTATGACTTATTAAAGAAAATCGATTCCAATCCGATAAGCCATCGAAGTCCGACCAATTCATTTTGGGCTGATTGTTCATTCTGGAACGGTCCGAAATCGCAAACGTCGATGTACTCTGATACTCCGCGAACATACATTCGAGCAAAATATTGGTTACCTGTTTAAGCGGATTCTCGCCATACAGTAAAGAGAAGTCCTCGGGACGTACCAAGGAAAAAAGTTTTGGTGTCAATAATTCGTCGCTGAATTGAACCACGCCACAATCTATCCGAGCGCGGCTTATCGAGATCTGATTACGAAAAGCTAATCGAGTCGTTTGCTCGGAGTAAGTCACGGAAAACCGACCACTATCAATATTGTCTGGAAGATTGATAACGTAAAAATTTTTGTTTGTTGGATTTTGAGTGTGAGAAATTAATTCATCCTCAAAAAACATTTCCAGCAAAGTTGCTTTTTCCGGTATCTGGACCTGCAAGGTATTGCCGCGACAATTTTTGAGCATCCATTCGCTGCGGTGATAGATTCCGCCGTCAAGAAAATAACGAGCTTGATGATAGCCAAACGTTGCCCAAACTTTCTGGTTTGCCGCAAAGTCTTGAAGACGAATCGAGACGACATCCGCTAGGTTGCTCTCTGCTCGGAATGTTACGAACTCACCACTCGGGCGCGATACGGAATCCAAAACGGAAATCCAGCCTGTTTCTGGTAGGCGACAATCCAAAAGTTTGGATACATTTAGAACCAATTCCTCACTGGTAGCTTGGTCGCTGGTGGGGAGTGGAATATTGATCCAGTCCTTGCTCGCAACACTGCGTTTCGCCTTTATCACAAACGGCTCGTTCATGGGACGAGGCAGGACAATGGAATACGATTCGCTTCCCGATTCATTGACTTCACGAATCGCTTGTAGCAAATAGGGTTTTCCACCTTCGTCCCATTGCCATAACAAACCCTCACCACCCGCGTTGCGAAATCGCACTAAAACCCGATCCATCGCACCGAAAAGCGGCCGAAATTGAAGACTATATTCTTCGGTAACGCCATTGGCTTCCGGCTTTACTTCCACATCCCATTTTCCAGTAAATGTGGATGGTTCACTGGTGAAACTCAATTCCGGAAGACGCCCTTCGCTGGCTTGTAGAAGCCAGCTTCGGCTGAAGCGTGGTAATTTGCTTTGCTGCCACGCCGCCAACACTTGTTCCTCGACCAGCGAGGATAGCATCAATGGCGTCGGTTTCAAAAGATATCGGCCCGTCGTTTCGACGGCCACGAAGCCTGAATGTGTGCCAGCCTTCAATTGCAAAAATGGCATTTCAGAAATATTGATTTCCGCTATGTCGGTTTCAATGGCTCGATGAGCCTGCAGTTCAAACGTTAATGCTTCGTCACTGGTATAGCTTTCCCATCGCAACGTAATTTCCGTTCCATCGGAGAGGACCGTATCGTTGATCTGTAACTTGGATCCGATCTCCGGAGATAAATTATCTAGGATCCAACCCTCTCCTAATTGAAAAATCGCTTCTCCCCCAGATGCGATTTGGGGTGACAATCGCACCCAAGCTGTTGCATTGACGGATCCTCTCACCAAATTAATTCGGGTAAGTGACGTCGCATGAATGTCGCGAGCCAGTTGTTGAAGCGAGATTTTGATTTTCGGCAATTCTCCACTCCAACGCCATTGCCAGCGACTTGGATTTCTCTGGACTCCAAGGTTCCCATCCGTCACAGCGATCGCCTCACATCCGCTCGCTTCGATTCCCAATGGCACAGATGTTGGACGACATTCCAAAATCGTGTCGCCCTTCAATATGATTGCATCGCTCAGGGAAATGCTCGGCAAGATTCCCATTGACCACTGTTCTTCGTTGATGAATGACGATATCTGTAACTGCTGCGATCGACTGGCCTCAGCGATCCCCGTCAAATCAATGCGAATAATGGCTGGGTTCGAATTTGTGGTTCTCCAAGGCAGGGTTTCCTCACCCAATTTGATGTCGCGAACCTTAATTGAACCTTCGGTTTTTAGAAACAGTTCACTTTCCTGAATTGGCTCCAGAAAAGCGATTCGAGTGGCTAGGTCCACCCCATTTTCACCCATTCTGTACTGTTGAAGTAACGAAGCGATCGCTCCTTGCCTGTTTAAATAGGGTTCTGCTAATTTCGCCTGAAAGAAAAGATTGAGCCGTGTATCGCTACTAAACTCAACCAGCCAAAGACGACTATTTGTATCTTTGTCACGGTCGTACCAACTCCTCAATGCTTGGTAGAATTCCGTTCGTTTTACACCATCCAGTTCCTCCTCAATCGCGTTGATTTGGATCTCTCGAACAACAGCCTGTCCGCACTGAAGTTCCGTGCGCGAATCGAGCATGAGCAATAGTTGATTTCGAGTTGCCAGCGGCACTTGCAGAGAAAAATATTTCGAGTTGTTTTTTGCATCTTGAACAGCGCCTCGCCATCCGAACCATAGCGGAGTCGAATCTTGTATCGGCAACAACTGAAGCCCATTGGAATCCGTGTACCACTGAGCCGCCTCACCCCATCCAAGTAGATCGCGCAGCGGATTATTGGCTGGATTGCTGATCGCCAAATTGGATGGCTTGATGGGGAGATAGCCGGCGACATCGTCTTGATAGTCTATCTCAAAGAGATTGAAATCCGATAATATCATTTCATCTTGTAACCGCGCCGTGTAAATGGCGCGGGAAAGTTTAGGCAAACCATCCAGCTCGAGCCCTTCTCCCGATTCATACTTTTCGAGCAGAGATTCTAAATCATTTACCGCAATCGGCATAAAGTCTCGAGGTACCAACTTTCCAACTTGATCCTCGGGTACAAATACGCGCTGAAACTGAGGGCGATTTGGAGTCGAACTCAATTCGTCAGCTTTTTTCTCAGCAACCGGATTTTCCTGGGCCTCGATTCGGTTGGGAAACATTTGCATGGCCAAAAGGAAAACCAAAATCGACAATAGAACCCAGCCGCATTGTTCAGCAACTGTCCCTGATCGCTTAACGTAATGTTTCTTAACGCAATGTTTGAGGTGTCGTCGAATAATCATGACTCCACCACGCCGGGATTCGTTACGGTTGCGGTACCACTTATTGGATGAACGACTGGAGATGAAGCAGGCTGATTGCTTTTATCCGCCCGCTGATCGGTGCCCGAACCCGTTGGCGCAGTCTGAGAGCCAGATGGCGGATAACTCGTAAAGACACTTCTTCTTTTCACACGACGTCCAATAGCCCATTGCGAAATCAACATGATGAGAGCCAAAGATGATGCGAGCACAGTCAATTGTCCGAGCACAATCGCCGCATCAGGAAAATAAACTGCTATGGTGGCAATGGCAACAAAAAATAGCGCGAGTGCTACAGGATGGCGAATTGTTCTGAGCGTACTCCACGCTAACGTGAATGCGATAATCAGCGCTCCAACAGGCAGCCATATCCAGGGTTTTGGCAAAATCGTAAATTGTATCGCCGACGGAATACCGAATCCGCTCATCACATAGCGATTCAGGCGGGCCGGTAGTGGTGACTGGGTGCTCGCTCCCACCCACGTCTCCAAGTCCGCTTGATTTGTAGAACTATAGCGATGCCAGCCGATCCCTCCCCAAACCCATTGCCATTCCGGCGTCATGTTTGCCGGAGCCAACAGCAAGTGCTCGGAGGAGGGAAGAATCAATTCCCATAAAAAGGGCGAATGACCGCGCGAGTTCAATATCGTGGGCAAGGAAATCTGCACCGCTTCACCGGTAACTGAACGCCCCGCCTCCGACCATATTTCAACCGTGCGTGGATTCTGCGATTCCGCTTCCGGCATTTCTAGGATCAGCGTTGAAGTTTCCTTATCGACGCTGTAAACGGCTCGTTTCCCATCGATCAGCACCTCGTAAAGATCCGCCAAACTTTCAGGCGGCACTTGGACACTAAGACGGCGATCCTCGGTTTCCAACGAAAAAACCATGCGGTCTCGGCGTTGAGCGGTATTAAAGGCCGATTGGAGCCAAGCGCGAAGAACTCGAACAGTTCCCGTACGGAGTCGATCAAGCTTTTTGATCTGGAAGCGAAAACGGCTTGCTGAACTGTCGATCTGTAACGGCACATCTTTCTTGGTGGAGATCCAGTCTATAGGCTTCCAATCCTCTCCATCTTTGTTGGCCATCACGACGGATAACAATTCCACATCAGGTGAATGTGCCACGCTCACATTCGCTTTCAAGTAACCCGTTTTGTCAGGCAGTAACAATCTCGCCAACTTGACCGTATTTTCGCTCGCCGCAGTTTCAAGTAAAGCCAGAGGATGTTTCATGTCAACCGCGATCTGCAGTTCACCGACTAAATCGCCTGTTTGCATGAATCCGACAAGTACTTCGTCAGTACCGATCAAAGAAGTTTGCGTTGGTTCGGGCGTGGCCTCCAAAATCGAGACGGTATTGCCTTCGATCGTCGCGATTATCGATGAAGTCTCAAAAGCCTTTCGATCGACAATCATGCGCAGAGTGGGTAAAGGCTCATTCGCGACCCGCAACTTCCAACGCTGCGTTACCGCAACCAATTGAGCAGAAAAATCAATGTTTGTATCGATTTCCGCAGTGACCTGTTGGGGCAAAAGATCGCGTACTCCCGACCATCTAGGGGCAGTTGGCGAAGATTGAAATCGATATGCGACCGCCCTTCTGCGGCGTTCTTGAGGTATCACTTCCATCGCTGCCGCTGGAATCTCCGAATCCGCAATCAAGCCGATTGTTTGATTCTCGTTCGGCTGCAACATCACATTGTCGGCCGGCACCAGAACCAAAGTACCCGAACCAAAGTCAAAACGCGAGTTTTCTCCACCAGGTAATTCATTGATCAAAGAGGGTAAATCAATGCTCAATGGCAAACTGCGATCATCCGCCAATTCTCTGACACCTTCCATTTTCCATGTCGCACTGCGCGTGCTGTCGCTGCCAGTAGCCGCTACCTGGGGCGGCAACAATCGCAAACGATTTTCACCCTCCGGTTGAATCGATATGGCCCCACCGGTCGACGACTGCTCCACCTTTGAAATGGACCAAGCACTCGGTGAAATTAAAATACTCGATGACTGTCCTTGCGGCAGAGAAACGTCTAATATCCCGCGAAGCAACGCGCGATTTCGATAGACTTCCACAACATAAGTAGGTCGCAGCCTCGTCTCAGCAAATTCGGGACGCAGCGAAAAATTCAGCGATGCCAATTGTCGATCGAAACGATAACGCACAGAATTGATGTCGGGGGTATTCGTCAATTCGCTGGGCACCGGGAACATATTGGAATTTGCCAAGGTCATCAATCGATAGTTCGCCGGATAGTTGATGTCGATGACCCCTTCATGGCGATCAACACCTTGGATCTGCGGAGCAGTCATGCGAATCTGTGCACCCCCAGCTACCGCCTGAGGTACCCAACTCCACTGAATCGGTATCTCCATCAGCCCAGATCGCCGACCTTCCGTCATTCGACAACGCAAAAGTATTTCCTTCATCGCTGCCGAATCGCCTTCTCCCGCCTCAATGGTCTCCAGCAAAAATGAATTCGCCTCACTCGAATCCCCCACCCCAGGCTTCCATGTCGCACCAGCCGGTAGGCTGATGATGAACTCCTTCGGAAATTCGCCAGACGAAGATTCGATGACAAAATTCGTGCTACATTTCCATGGAACCTCCGACTCCGCTACTTCACTCCGCGTCGAACTCTTGCACTCGATCACATAGGATCGAACGCCCTCGCCGCCGCGTCGCCATTGCAAAGTCTGATTGCCACCACTGGTTTCATAACGGAATTCTAACTTGTTGTTCTCTAAAGGCTCGGACGCAATCACAATCCCCGATTGTCCCTCAATCTCAGGTCGCAAATCTCTCCCATTGGTCTTTAAGCGAATGCGTATCGGTGCCGCCGGCAATGATGTCTTTACAGATGAGCGTTCAGCCGTTTGTGTGATCTTAGATACCAATCTCAACTTCAGCGAGTGCTCGCTGTTGCTAGTACCTTTGATCCACCATTGATACCCGGCCGTCGAGGACATCAATTCTAAAAGATGCTCCCCTTCACCGACAAACTCAGGGTTCGCCGATAGATGCCAGTCCGATAGGCCAACTGGTATGGCTACCGCAGCACTCGCAGCCGAACTGAGACGAACCACTACAGTAACGTCCCAACTCGCAAATTCCTCCTGAGTCTCTCCAACCATTTCCCAGGACAAGATTTGATAACTGGGCAACTGCGGGTCCAGCAATGGCTTCTGCGACCGAAGCAAACGCTCAAATTCCTCATATCGCAAGTTGGGGACGAAAATGTAGTTGCCCCCAGAATCGCGTAAGTAAAACGCATCAGGCTTCACGACACCCTTATCCAAAGCCGATGGTACTCGCTCCGGTAATCCTTGTGTCGTTGCCGCTGGCTGCGCAAATAAGTCCACAGCGCAGTAGACAACCGTGGCAAAGCATAAAAGCAACTTTACCAGAAAGGTGTACCCTAATTTGAAATTGCAGAGTGGTGCCATCTATTCCAATGCATCGATTTCTGAGATTCTGCGAATGACTTAAACCCCAGCTACAAAGAAAATCCAAACCCCGGCCATTAGCAAAAGGGTCCAGAGCGTCGATCCAACTCGTTCCCACACCTTTCTATCCTATGCAAATGTGACGACCGGATAAACTGTGCAAGCTCTATTGGTTAAATCTAATAACGTAGCCCAGCAATACAGTCGCAACATCCAAAGGATCCCCTACAACCACTCCAACACGATCTCATCCGCCTATCCGCCCTACCGCTGGAGGGGCCTAGTTCGGTTGAGGTGAACTCAATCGCTTGCCCGGCTAGCCCTCCTATGAGGGGTTTGGCTGTGACTGGCGAACCTACCCGAATGGTGTGTCTTGACTGTGGCGGAAGTCATCCTTAAACTGCCGCTAAGTAAAGTCAATGACTTGAACGACTTACGTCACTTCTCTTCAATTTGCTGGGAGCATCGTAGCGTGACCAAAAAAGAGATCGTGAAAACGATTTCCGATGAAACTGGCCTGACCCAGCTTCAAATAAAGGAAATCGTACAGCGTACCTTCCAAGCAATTATTGAAAACCTAGTAGAAGAGGGACGGGTCGAACTGAGAAACTTCGGTGTCTTTCAGGTGAAGCCGCGTGCAGCCAGGAAAGCTCGTAACCCGAGAACCGGACACCAAGTGGATGTCCCAGAAAAATTTGTGGTGACATTCAAACCCGGTAAAGTTATGGAAAATCAAGTCAAAAAAATGTCTACTTCTGAAAACGCGGAAGCTTGGAAAGAAATGCTCCGCAATCAAACTTCGAGCGATTTATCGGATAGTGAAACGGAAGATTGACTCTGGGGTAAGTGGGCAATGTGCACTGAAACTGCTCCATCCCTCATAACCATTTAGACCGAACAATCCGTCATAATCTCACTTTTTAGAAAAGTTATCTTCCCTCCACTGGCGATAAAACCACTATGGCCAAATAGGATTTTGGACCATACAACCTTTCGTGAACTCCATGGAGGAGATGCCATGCGTCGCTGGCTGTTTGCTGTATTGATCTGCTTGAGCCTGACACCATCCGTCGGCTGCATTTTGCCTATCTACTCAGCTTTGCCTGAGCGTCGTGCAGAGCAATTGCTCTATACATCCGAAAATCTTCGCGCCCTGGTACAAGAATGGGAGCGATTCTGGTTCCTTGATCAACCAGACCATATGGTGCCTTATCGCGTGCACGGCGGAATCATTTGATTTGGTTCCCCAGAAATCCTCGAAATTAGAGCTTGAGTTTCAATCAAGAAGACATTGAAGCCGAGAGTGATGTAAATCTTTCTCGGCTTTAGTTTTTCTGCTGTAGCGTTTTTGTAATTATTTTTCGGGGGCCTGGGAGGTTTGGCTAGACTCGGTATTGTTGCTCGATTCGCCCTCGCTCAGCGGTTCGCCCGATTTGGCGTTTGCGTCTAGGTTCGAGGGATCATCGTCCGGCACGAAGTTGTTCGGAACCAAAGGGCGAGTGTTGTCTGATACCTCTGCCGAATTAAAGAAGATGCCTCCATAGCCAACCAGCAATGTAAAAAGGGCAATTGCGAACAGAACTGGGCCATGATTGCGACTCCAATGAGACTCCTCTGCGGAGTAGGGAGTAGATGTAGATGGATAGTTTGGCTCAGCAGATTCCGTCGAAGCCTGCACCTCATGGCTTGTCATGCATCACTATCCTTCTTGGTTCAACTTACACTTCCCTAACAACCTTGATTGTCGTAGTCCGTTTTCGGGATTTCAATAGGCGAACAGCTTATTGTGAAAAAAGTTGCCTCGCCTCCGAAAGAGATATTGCCTGATTATTGCCTTGTCGCTCTACAATAGATGGCTGTCAAGTTCCCTCCGATAACCAATAATGGGAAAGGTGCCGCGTGATTGCTGAGGAAGGATTCGCTCTACGCTGCTCTCAAGTAGAGAAGTCATTCGGTAGTGAGCACGCTCTCCAAGGTTTAAGCCTGGATGTTGCCCCGGGAGAACGCGTTGCATTATTGGGGCCCAATGGTGCTGGTAAAACGACATTAGTTCGCGCGATTTGCGGTAGAGTTCGTTTAGATAGCGGCGAAATTCTTCTGTTTGATTCCCCTGCAGGCTCACCGAAAGCGTTGCAACATCTCGGCGTCGTTCCCCAGGAAATTGCGCTGTATGGAGACCTTACCGCTCGGGAAAATCTTGCAATCTTCGCGAAATTACACGGCCTCCGACGTCGCGAAGCTCTCCGCAGAGTCGATGAGGTGCTCGAATGGATCGGCTTGCAAGATCGCGCGAAGGAGCTTGTGAAAAATTTTTCGGGCGGAATGAAACGCCGAGTCAACCTTGCTTGCGGCGTACTGCATCGTCCTCCTTTGATTATTTTGGACGAACCGACAGTCGGTGTCGATCCTCAAAGCCGAGAACGAATCTTCTTGATGCTGGATGAATTGAGCCGACAAGGTGCCGCCATCATCCTCACGACACACCATCTGGAAGAAGCAGAAAAACAGAGCGATCGAATCGTGATCATGGATCATGGTCGTATTATCGCAGAAGGAACGCTTGCAGATCTGATCGATAAAACCATCGGTAGCCGTCGGCAACTCGTCATGCAGATTTTCAAGCAGAACTACTTCGCTCCATTTCAAAGCGATCACAGTAAGCAACTCGAATTGGCCCGAGTCGAACCAGATGCTTTGCCAGGTTTTCTATTTCATCAATCCAGCGGAGGCTGGACTAAAGAGATCGATGATGTGGCACAAGAACTGCCGCCATTGCTAGAACTGCTTCGCGACCGAGGATTGATTGTGGTCGATCTCGAAATTCGCAATCCGAATTTACATCATGTCTTTTTGCATCTGACCGGAAAAGAGCTGCGGGAATGATATGGCTTATCGTTAAAGTGTCTGCTTTGCGATTATGGCATAACAAGGCAGAACTTGTTTTGACATTCGTTGTGCCCATTTTTTTCTTCAGTATCTTCGCGCTGATCTTCGGCTCTCGAGAACGCTCTGGTGCCACAGCCAGTATCAAAGTTGCCGTTGCTGACTCCGCTAAAACCAGTGAGTCTGCTGCCATCGTAGAGCAGTTGCGTACCAACGGTTCCCTACGATTTATCGATGCCTCGGGACAAGCTATTCCCGAAGGAAAAATAGAACTGATAGAACCCAAGTCGGGAGATAAACTGGTACGTGAGGGCGCTGCCAGTGTCGCCATCATCCTACAACTCGAAGCGGATAACGACTCCAAGGAAAAACCAAAAGTCCTCGGCGCCAAACTGCTAACCGATTCCAGTGATCAAGTCGCCCCGAAAATCGTTCTCGCTCTTCTACAGCAATTTTTGATTCGCCAAAATATCGATGCATTGCAAACCGCGTCCGCATTGCATGGCCCCCCTGCGTCAGCAACCTCGCCTCCGCCACGCGATCCAACCGCCATCGCTCAGCCTCTTCCAAACGTTTCATCTGAAGGCAACCTACCAGTCAAGGGGCAGGATTCCACTTGGAAAATGCCGGAAGTATCCGTGATCGATGTCGTCGGTGGAACCAAAAAGAATCCAGTCATCGCCATGTATGCCTCCGGGATTGCCGTAATGTTCTTGCTCTTCAGCGTCGTCGGTGGTGGCGGCACTCTGCTGGAAGAAAAAGAAAATTGCACGCTCGAACGCCTGCTTGCCAGCCAGCTTACGCTCGATGAATTGCTGATGGGTAAATGGCTCTATCTTATGCTGCTGGGAACCCTGCAAACCACACTGATGTTTGTCTGGGGACAAATAGTCTTCGGCGTGGAGCTAACAACACATTGGGAAGGCTTCTTAATGATGACGTTGGTAACTTCCTCGGCCGCCAGCAGCCTTTCACTTTTTCTGGCAACCATGTGCTCCAGTCGAGCGCAATTGAATTGGGTTTCAGTCGTTTTGGTGCTCGGTATGAGCGCATTAGGTGGAAGCATGGTGCCGCGTTATTTGATGAGCGAACGAATTCGCGAGGTAGGCCTCTTCACTTTTAACGCTTGGGCACTCGACGGCTACAACAAAGTCTTCTGGCGCAACCTTCCCATGCAATCGCTCTGGCCACAACTCGCCGTCCTTCTACTCGCAGGACTTATCTTTATGGTCGCTGCCCGCATCGGTGCTCGCCGTTGGGAACGAGTGTAGCGTTTGTGTCAGTTGTAACGCGCAATCCGAAAACAATAAAAATACCGAGTCACTCTAATTCCATTTGGTTCTTCTATTCCGTTTGTGCAATCACGAATTCTCTTTTCTTGGTTGCGATGAGCGAACTCTCCGTGTGGGCGGTATCTTTTGGACGATGACAGACTCTGTGCCAATTCACAGTGGAGCTGTTTTTGGCACGGCATGGAATGGTTCGTTATGGAAGGAGTCAATCATGAAAGTACATCGATTCGTAAAGATCGCCGCACTGCTCGGGATCTTAACCATTGGTGACACCGTTTTCGGCCAAGTGCCTGTTTATCAAGGCAATGGTTTGATGCCCAACGGTTATCCAATTCAAGCTTATGTACCACCGCAGACAGGTTTCACCACACATCCACCCGTTGCTCGTGGTTTTACCGGTCCAGTCCCAACCCCGCATCAAGTTGTAGCTTGGCAAGAGCAATCGATTACTGACAGCGCGCTTCAGGCCATCGATCCCAACGCACAATTGGTCCCCGCTCCTGCACAACTTCCCCCCGACGGGAATGTGCCAGCTATAGGTAGCGGAGTCGCCGAACCTATTCCTAGCGGAGATCACTTTTCGCCGCAATTCGCACCGCACTCGTTTGCTCAGCCACAATATTCCTCAGGCAATTGTGCCACGGGTAATTGCGGCGGTTCCAGTTGCGGAAGTTTATCTTGCGGCCCAACCTTGGTAGCACCCAAACCGTGGTTCTTCGGCGCAGGTGCATTGTTGTTCAATCGTATCGATGACGACAACGTTCGACTCACCTACGATTCCACGATGCCCACCCCTGATTATTTGGCCACTCGAGACGCTCGCATCGGCCTAATGCCAGGTTTTGAATTGACAGCTGGACGCTACTTCCACTGCGGTCAATACGCGATCGCTGGAACCTACTGGGGACTCTTCCCAGATTCCGAAGAAGTCTCGGTCATGCCACCAAGCGGCGGAAATCTCCGAGCCAACATGCCTGGATTCCAAGATCTAGACATCAACACTCAAACCGCCTACGACTGGTTCGACGGCGCTAGCGAACATCGCTTGATCCGCAGCAGCGAAGTGCATAACGTTGAAATCAATCTACTAGGTTTCGGTATCGGCTGCGCCAGCCGAGCTGGTATAGCCAATCCGAACGCTTGCAATACCGGTTGCGGTCCGGCCAACGCTTGCGTAGGCGGCCCAACTGGTATGTACGTTCCTGCACCTTGCAGCCGACTGAGTCTGACTTGGCTCGCCGGTTTTCGCTACTTCCGTTTCGAAGATAACCTCGAATACGCTGCTAGCGAAGGTAACATGACCTTCGATGCGAACGACCTCTACTACATTAACAACGTCTCCAACGATCTGTTCGGCTTCCAAATCGGGGGCTACGGCAACTATTGCCTCACCAACCGCTTTTCCGTCTTCACCGGCGCGAAGTTCGGTGTCTACGGCAATCACATGCAGTATGACACTTCCGTTGGAACTGGAACCGGCAATTACGCGGTAATCGACAGCACCAATGCGTTCGATAACATGCCCTACAACTACATGATCAGCAACGATGATGTCGCTTTCCTGGGCGAGTGGGATCTTGGAACGGGCTATAGACTCAATCAATGCTGGAGCATTCGTGCCGGTTATCGAGTCTTGGCAGCCTCCGGCATCGCAACCGCTGTCGGCCAACTTCCCTACGACTACGTGAACATCAACCACCTCATGGACATCAATAACAACGATGCATTAATTCTGCACGGTGCATATTTCGGTGCCCAATACAACTTCTAATGCTCAAATTGATTTGAACGTTAGAAGCCCAAAGTCAGATTGAATTTCAGCGATCGATTCCAAGCCAAGAACCGGTGAGAGAAGATTTCTCTTGCCGGTTTTTTTTTCGAAAGCGGTCCAGTGGTTCAGTGCTGGAGTGTTAGAGCGGGGGTTATTTTAGGGGAGGGAAGGCCGATGTTGTTTTTTGATCCTGCTTGATCTCCGCTTCCAATTTACGCAATACCTCCGGAGGTAAACGATCGATGATCATTCGATAATAAACTTCCGCTGCCGCGTACCGACCGGCCTGTCGCGCCGCCCGAGCTCGTTCGGCTAACTCACGGATATCCGCCGAAGTGTCCGCGTTCAAGTGATCCGCAAAATTTAAATCGGGATCTCCCGCTAAAGCTTGCATGTAAGACCCCGGAATCGTGCTGATTTTCCGGTAATTCGTTCCGGGATGCTTTTTCCCAGATAACGGCAAAGCACTCCGACCTGCCTTGATAGTTAACCCGGGCTCAATCTTCTGATTCAAAATCGCCTCGTCCAAGGCCCGCATATCGATCGCTGTCGCGATCACCCCATTGCCCGAACCCGATGAATAGATCCCGCCTCCACGATTTCCAAACAACGTCGCTCGCCTCTGCACCGATGTCGCTCCAGCGCGTCCAAGCCCTCCCAAATAAGCAGAACCACCCGCTGGAACATCCACCGTCGTCGATACGCCCGTGCTCTGGAACGTTGGAGTTTGCACGACTTGCCCCAAACCAGCTTTCGCACCTATAACCGACAACGCCCCACATAAGCAGAAAACGAGGGCTCGCATCCTCAGATTCCTTTCCACAAAAAGAACATAACCTTACTGCTGGCAGATAGAACCCGGGCGGATTATCGCAGGCTTCCATACCAAAAGCAAATCTTTTTCGCAGCCACAATCGCAAATCAGTATTGCTCATCCCTGAAATTGCTTCTTGACCATCTCTAAATAATCTTTTAACGGCCCCAGGCCCATCCGCTTCCGACGCTCATCCACGGCACCCGGCTCGAACAACGGAGCAATCTCCAACTCACCCTTGGTATTTGTTCGCAACTGCGTCCCATACAACTGCTCCATACCTTCACCAACCAATACCCGGTCCGTCAAATAAGCAATGTCTTTCGGATCTACTTCACCTTGAGGCAGCTTCTTCATCACCTCTAAACATTGCTTTTGAAATTCTCGGTCTTTATCTGAATGTTGCAGCATCAACCAAGCCGCTTTGGCACCATCGGTCCCAACCAATGTTTTGCTCAACCACCCATGCTTCTCAATCATCGGTTTCATATATTTCAAATTATCATCATCGATAGCAGCTAGCCGATCGCTGACCTCCTTCATGCGAGCCAACAGGATTGTGTCGGTGATGGGTTTGGGCAGTTGAGCAAAACCTGTTGTCTTCAAAAAATCCATCAAATCTTTTCGAGCTTTTTGATCTAATCTCTCGCGTTTGATCAATTCAACACGAACCTCCGGTAGCAAAATCTGCTCGGTCGATGCGGGCACCGCATCGTTGGATACATTCGCATTTTGGTCGCTTAGGGACCCCGCTGCTCCCCCGCCACTCTGAGCATAAACGCCGCTGGCAACAACACCGAAAAGAATGCCGAAGATCCATCGCAACCATACCATAATACGTTCCATCTATACTAAAGAATCAATACTGCGAAATTTCAGCCGCTGGCGTTTGCCACGGTCGCCCGTGCGTTTTCTCAATGTCTCAGAAGCCCTGGCGTGATATCAACATCCAGTGGAGCAAAATCACCTGCGTCCACTTTTTCCCACGCAATAGCTCCCATAATCGCATTGTCTGTACAAAGCTCCGGCGATGCAATATGCAGTTCCGCACCAACGCGGTCACACATGGCCTGCAACGATCGACGCAGAATTCGATTAGCCGCCACACCACCTCCTACACACAATCGCCGCAACTTGGTTTTCTTCAACGCCAAGCCAGCTTTGGAGACTAAACAGTCCACCGCTGCAGCTTCAAAACTTGCGGCCATGTCGGCAATCAATTGAGGCGATAATTGGAGCTTTGAAAAATCCTGCTTCCCATTGCCGACCAATTTGTAACGTACAGCCGTTTTGAGCCCAGAGAAGCTCATGTTCAGCGTCGTAGGATCATCGGCCAACGGTCTCGGCAAGGTGATCGCCTCCGGATCACCTGTTTGAGCAGCGGCCGAGATCGCTGGACCACCAGGATAAGGAAATCCCAGCATCACGGCGACTTTATCAAACGCTTCCCCTACCGCGTCATCGATGGTGCCTCCGAGATAATCCCAACGACTCGCCGAATGACAATGGTACAGGTTGGTATGTCCCCCGCTCACCACAAATCCAACACAAGGAAAGATCGACTGATCGCTCTGCAATTGGCAGGCATAAATATGTGCATGCACATGATGCACCGTAACCATCGGTATCTGCCAAGCCCAAGAAAGCGCTTTCGCCGTCGATAAACCGACAAGCAACGAACCAGGTAAACCGGGTTCCGTTGCGACCGCAATTGCCGCCAAATCCCTGCTGCTTACCTTAGCCCGCTTCATTGTCTCATCGATCACAGGCAGCATGCGTTCCAAATGTGCTCGCGCTGCAATCTCTGGCACAACACCCGAAAATCGTTGATGCAATTGCTCTTGGCTCGCGATCACCGATGACAAAACCTGGCGCTCGCGACTGATGATCGCGGCGGCCGTTTCGTCACAGGTCGATTCGATCGACAATAACAGCTTCACAGCGAATTGACCTTTTCTAAAAAACCTACGAGCACCGCAAAGCCTTCTTGCAAATCGTCGAGCAAAAATGTGGGATCGGAGTTTTGCAATTCCTCCCACGCATGACCACCTGTCCCCACCGCGATCGTCTTCGCTCCAAAAGCTTTACCGAGTGCGACGTCATCGGGCGTGTCTCCGATAACCACCACCTGCTGCTTGTCCCACGGTTCTTGCGCAATCGTGTGCAATACATCCGAGATGTCATGGGCTAGATCGATGCGTTTGAGTGCATTCTCACCATAGATTCCAAAAGTAAACCAACTGTGCAAATTGAAGTGAGCCAATTTAATATGCGCGGATCGCTCTGAATTCCCCGTCAGTAACCCCATTTTGAATCGGCCGTCTGCCCCCACTACGCTAAGCAGCGATTCGATGCCCGAGCAAATCTTGCCTGGCCGAAGATGCATCTGTTGCGGCAAAAGAGTCAAATAGGCATGGCGGAATCGATGCAGGTTCTGTGCTGTTACTTCGATTTGATGTCGCTCTAAATATTCGGTGAAGATGCCCAAGTCTGTCCGACCCTGGAGTGCAATTGGCTCAGTCCGGCACTTTTCAAATTCCTGTTCCAGGGCCAAATCCAGGGACAAACGTCCAGCTCCGGCGGCATCAATGAGTGTTCCGTCGATGTCGAACAACAAGTACAAAGGCTTGGGCATCGGCGGCTCAAATGTAAACGAAAGGGGTTAGACCCGGGAATATTTTGTGCAGGTCAGTTCCCAAAAATGGTAACCCCTTCCCACTTCGTTACCAAGAGGGAGGTCGTCAACTTGCTCACAGGTGCTACACTATTCTGGCAACGTCGCCTTACCAGACTCCATTTGCCGACGATGTTGGCCGCGGTTGCAGTTGCGGCGATATTATCTGCGATTTTCAGCATCTCTTATGACCTAGAAATAATGACCTCGAAATTTCACTGAGACCCCCAAAATAGACGTACAAATGTACGTAGGAAAAGCATCGTGATCTCAAGTTATTTATAGCTTTTCTTCACGGTTCACCAACTTATGAATGACTCTACTGCATCTACCGTCGATAAGTCTGGACAGCGAGTACGCAAAATGTTCGCGGAAATCGCTCCGCGTTATGATCTGATGAATCATCTGCTGTCGCTCAACATCGACAAATCCTGGCGTAAGTTTACGGTGGACAAACTGCAATTATCGCCCGGACAGCCCGTACTGGACGCTTGCACGGGAACCGGTGATTTAGCACTCGCGATCGCCAGAAAATATCCAGGACAATTTGAAGTAATCGGCACCGACTTCTGCCCCCCCATGCTCGACATCGCTCGAAAAAAAGGCTCAGCGGCCAAGAATGGTGAGTTGAAAGTTCGGTTCCTCGAGGCCGACACCATGCACTTGCCTTTTGAGACAGATCATTTTCAAGCTGCTACCGTCGCATTCGGATTGCGAAATGTTTCCGATACACTTGCTGGTCTGAAAGAGTTAGGTCGAGTAACCCGCAGCGGTGGGGAAGTGGGTATCTTAGAATTTTCCAAACCCACATTACCTGGATTGAAACAGCTTTATCAATTCTATTTTCGAAACGTGCTACCCCGCGTCGGTCAGGCGATGGCCAAAAATGATCAATCGGCCTACAAATATTTGCCGGAAAGCGTGATGGAATTTCCCTCGGGAGAAGGTCTAGCAGAACTTATGCGATCCGCGGGTATGGAAGATATTCGCATGTATCCGCTAACCTTCGGAGTTGCGACGTTGTACTTGGGTCGAGTCTCCAAACTAGTATTAGGGACCTAAGGGATGGTCAAGCCGATTGTGTTGGCGATGACGGGTGCGAGCGGCGCCATTTATGCCGTTCGTTTGCTAAAACTGTTATTGGCGGCGGGTCGCGAAGTGCACTTCACGCTCAGCCCTGCGGCTCAAGCGGTTATCCAGCAAGAGTTGGGTGTTACGCTCGATCTGCGCAAACTCGATTTGCAGGTTTTGTTGCAAGATTCTTTTCCGAAATTGTCGACACTGAAATTGCGAAATATCGACCAAGTGATGCCGGTCGAACAAGTCGTGCGGGCCGACCAAGTGGTGGCAACCTCGAGTCGTGCACCTGGACACGTGGTCTACCATCACTACCAAGATTACATGACACCTATCGCTAGTGGATCTTTTCTAACGGAAGGTATGGTGATATCGCCTTGTTCGGGGAGTACGTTAAGCGGAGTAGTGCATGCATCCAGCAACAATTTGATCCAGCGGGCAGCGGACGTGCATTTGAAGGAGCGAAGGAAGCTCATTTTGATGACTCGCGAGACACCCCTATCGACTTTGCAACTTGAGAACATGGCGCGAGTGTCACAGGCTGGCGCGACCGTGCTACCTGCGAGTCCCGGTTGGTACCATACGGTTAATGGCTTGGAAGATTTGGTCGATTTCGTTGTGGCTCGTATTTTAGATCATTTGGGGGTCGAGCATCGGTTGATGCAGCGCTGGGGACAACCGAGCGATGAACGGTAACACGAACACCACCCAACTTGCCGAGATCCCACGTCGACCTTTGTGGGTAAGATTTGGTGAATTGATTCGCTTCAGTCATACGCTGTTCGCTTTGCCTTTCGCGGTGTGGGCTACAGCGCTGAGTTTGATTGTACCTTGGCCAGAATCTCTAAATACGGTTTCGAACGTTTACTGGCGCTGGCTGGGAATTCTTCTCTGTATGGTGTTTGCGCGAAGTTCGGCGATGGCCTTCAATCGATGGGTAGATGCTGACATCGACGGCAAAAATCCGCGGACTTCGATGCGACATATTCCAGCGGGAAGTTTGACAGAAGGCCAAGTCCGAGCGTTCTGGTTATTGACTTCAGCGTGCTTTGTGCTGAGTTGCTTTCTTTTTTGGCCCAATGTATTGCCCGTGATATGCAGCCTTCCCGTTTTGTTGTTTTTGTGGGGATACAGCTACACGAAGCGATTTACATTTTTGTGCCATGCATGGTTGGGTTTCGCTTTAATGTTGGCGCCTGTATCGGCTTGGATTGCGATGCGTGGAGAAGTCGTTCAGGTTTTTCCGCTGGATCTTTTACCTGCGGTATGGATTGGTTTGAGTGTTCTGTTTTGGGTAACCGGGTTTGATATTATCTACGCGCTGCAGGATGAGGCATTTGATCGTGGAGCCGGGCTGCACAGTATTCCGGCGCGAATGGGTGTTCAGCTTTCGTTGCGAATCGCAGCGGGTCTACATGGGATGATGTTAGTTTTATTGGTGAGCTTGGCTTTTTTGTTTCCGCAACTCTCGCTAGGTGGAATCTACTTAACGGCTGTGGGAGCGATCGCAGTGTTGCTTATATGGGAACATCGCCTTGCCAATCCTCAGGATTTGACGAAGTTGAACATCGCCTTCTTTCAGATCAACATTTTGATCAGCTTTTTATTGATGACTGCTGGCATAGTGGATGGATTGATTTAGCAGTTCGGTTGTGGCGTTTGGTTTCGGGTGTGATGACTGATTTCCGATTTCGCTACGTGTTGGGGGTGTTGCGACGATTGGGGTTTTATTTGGCGGTAGGAACAAGTTGGGGATACGGTCAGCGGTAGAAAAAATGATTGTTGGCTGCGACAGTGGCCTCGGTGGGTTGCTTCTGGGGGCGTCAGCGTTTGCGGCAGTGGGGAAAGACTAAATCGCACGTCCGCAGGAGTGGATCGGCCGCGGTTTGTGAGCTATTCGCTAAACGGCTTAGCGGCGTTGAACAACGCAATATTCTTTTTGAACACGTTGGCTCGTCGATTGGCTCATTGGTCCCTACTTCGGCCGGTTGGAATGCTCGATCAACTCGGCGGCCCATTTTCTCACGCTTGTTGCGCTCGTTACGTTCATCAAGCTCATCAAGCTCATCAAGCTCATCAAGCAAACCCCTTTTATCTTCAACGGGTCAGATCCATTCGACGGCATTCGCCATCCGTGGGGGGCATACAATGCCATCGGACTTCCAAAACCTTCCTGGATCGACTTCCCCAATTCAGGCCTTTTCAGTTCCGAGGTTGCTTGTTACATTTTTATCCATGCTGGGCCCTTCTAGCTCAATTGGCAGAGCAGCTGACTCTTAATCAGCGGGTTGTAGGTTCGAGTCCTACGAGGGGCATTTTTCTTTCTGCCGGTCACACAGTCACTTCTGTAAGCCTGTGCAGTACCTCATTTCCCTGGGAAAATGGCCTGTTTTCAATCGCCTGAGGTGTACAGATTGGCCCAGTAGTGTACGCTACGGGGGCACCAATAGGGGCACCGACGTAACCCCTCTTCTGCAAGTAATCCAGGTAGTGAACGGGCCCAATGGTCCTCAGTCACCTGCAAGTAGTGCTTTTCTGCCACCTTTGTGGAGTGCCCCAACCAGGCGTCGATCACATGGGAGGGGAATTGCTCCTGCAAATCCGTCCGGCAGCTCGACCGGAGGTTGTGAAAGAGTTTCGGTCGTCTCTAACTTCCGATTTAGAAATTGCGCTTATGGGGACAAGTCGCAGGCTACTCAGGATTATCTATTGGGGCAGTGTCATACTTGACTCAGCGCCAAGCCCATACGCCCTGCAAAAACCATTTTGGCGGACGTTATCTCATCATCGACATCACACGAATCTACTGGCGTTTCCAGGATGACAGGAACAGACTTCTTCAACCAATGTGCAACCCGCTGATACGAACGAATGCTCTCGAAGTTCAGGCGCTCGTGACCGGATTGAGAATTTACGTAACTCATGTGAACCTGCCGTAGGCGGTCCTGAAACATTGTTAGAAACGACTCCGCCTCTTGCATCGTGGGATCCACTTGCCGTGCATGGCCGATATCGAAACAAAATGTAGCTTCCGGGAGCTTTTCGAAGATTGTTTTCAATTGGGCTGCTGTTCTCCCGACAGCCTTACGTTTGTCCATATTCTCGATGCAGACCGAGGCCCCGAGTGACCTCCAAAGTGTGAAGTCTTCGATAAGATCCGGGTGAATAATGATTGCCCAACCTCGGTCAGCAATTCGTCGCAGTCTTTCGACGAACTGACTTTCCGAGAAATGAACTCTCTTACTCGGCGCGTGAAAAGAAATGTACTCAAATGTTCTCAGGTCATCTAGCAAAAGATCCAAGGAGTTGAGTAATGGATCAAGCTCCTCTTCCCGTAGGGCTGAAAGCTCCACGGCATTAGTGCGTTCATGTTTGGCAACTCGAAGCCCACGTCGCACGTCATTCAACGCGATACTGCCGGTTGAAAATCCGATCTTCATTTCAGAACACTCCATACTCAAATGTAAACTTCCTAAGCGGAGTATCCGCGACAAAAAACGCGTGCGTCAAGACGGCTTGAAGTTCATGGCTGATCCTCCGACATTCCAAAAAGGTCCCATCGGCATAGACATCCTCTTCTCTCAAAGTCCCGAGGTGATTTCGAATCGACTCATCGTTAATCGTACTGAGAAAATTCTCATAGAGGGCTAAAAACTTCTTGCAAGAGTTGTCGAGTCCCAGTTCGCGTAGCGTCCAGACAAAGATATTAAGCGGTGTTGAATGAACGAAGTTAAGTAAGTGCTTTTGGAGCTTTAACTGATAGCATTCATTCGCTTCCCCATCCTGCCGGAGCGATTCGTTCTCAAAGCAACTAAACACCATTAGTAGCCCTGATACGAAAAGCAGCTTTCGCGATGTTCGTAGCTTAATGTTTCGGATCGCCCATTTCCTGCCACCTTGTTCCCAATCTTTATAGGCAAAATCCACACACATTGTCCGTCAATAACGAACAATATCATTCAGGAGAAAGCGAGGTATGCGGGATTCGCCTTCGGTTCGGCTATGGAAATTGGAATCACTCATCAGATAGCGATTCAGAATCTGACGAGTTATTCGGGCATAAGGGCCGCCCAACTCGTCTGTTGTTTTGCGCAGTGCGACTGCCTCCAACAACATCAGAACACGTTGCGTTGTGTTTCGGTTGGAGTCGACTTGTCCACCGATGTGATGAACGATCTCGTGGCTGAACGCCATATTCCCGAAGATACCCTCCGAGCCAGGAGGTGGCAATCTTTTGCCCCGATGTTCTATACCGGATAATTCGCGTTCAATTTCTCTGGATGCGATCCTATGTTCGTAATCAGTTTGGCCATCAATCAACATTGTCCAGTCTACATCGCTTCCACTAGTCCACTCTCGTCGAGCTAGTGAACCAAACACAATGACATCCACATCATCTGAAGTGTAACTTCGTAGCTTGCGACACAAGATCTCTTGAATTTCAAGAGCGTCCCCGTGGGCAGCAAAGATCGTTGGCCATTGAGTTCCTGTGTAGATGCTGAACTCAGAGACATAATCGCGGGAAGGCTCAATTGTTCCACTCGGCATTACTTCACGGATCCCTTCTTATATGGTTACACACCACAAATGTCCCCGCGGGGAAAAGGAGTTTCCTTCTAAAACGGCTAGGCAATCAACACCGGGAAGCTCATGATGGAGCAGATCGCTTCGGTGCACTGAATGTACTTTTGCAAAAGAGAAGTATAGCGGCTTTTGGTGAGATCAGCACCCCTACAATTGGATTTCGAAAGATAACTCACAAGTACTCGTGTGAGCAACAGAATTCGGCTCCTAGCTCTTTCTCTTGACGTTTGCAATTAGTGTTTTATATTGCACAAGCGTGTGAAGCTGACATTCCACAAAAAACAAACACTCTAGCTCGCCAGCTGAAACCGCTTGCGACGCCGAACACTGCTCAAATCGATTCCTCGAAGAAGCATCGTGAACTCGTCGCTTCGAATTTCAAAAGACGATGCATCGCCTTGACGCAACGGAACCTGAAAGGTCCCTTGCTCAAGCCGACGATACCATATCGCTAGACCATCTCCATCCCAGTAAAGTACTTTCATTCGATCACGACGTTTGTTGAGAAAGAGGAACAGAGCGCCCGAGAGAGGATCTTGATGGAGTGTGCTTGATACGAGCCCGCATAATCCATCGAAGCCCTTTCTCATATCAGTCGCTTCCACAGCGATGTAGATTCGCGTTTGAGCAGAGATACTTAGCACGCATCACCTCGCTCTGCCACTTCAATGGCTTCGATGATCTGCTTGAGTTTTTGAGCGTCGACTGACATGTTACAGCGAATGGAAAAGCCGCTGGGTGTCATGATCTGAATAGACTGCTCGGAAACTGGTGTTGCGGTCGGTACGATTCGAACGGGTACCAACGACTGCGAAGTGGAAGAAGGTTGTGGTGGCTGCAATTTCTTTCGCCATTGGTAGAATGATGGGACGGAAATTGAGTTCTGAGAGCAGAAGGCCGCAACACTGAGCTTGCTGAGCCGCTGCTCATCAAGAATCCGTTGCCAGTACTCGGCTTTGCTCGAAACGGTAGAGCGATCCATGGTTTAGCTCCTGAGTGAAAGGAAACAAAACCATCGAGCCTACCACGCTACACAAGATGTACTTGGCTGAACGCTCACGGTGAAACGGCAGCCGAAGCGAAATTGAAAGCTGGTCGCGATAAAGAGATCGCGCTAGCCGACGCTGATTTACAAAAGCAACTCACCGGCAACAAAACGGCTTACGCGACTGCGGTCAATAATGCCAACAGCGCGTACGATACGGCGACTACTAACGCGGCTGCGGCACTTAAGAGTGCCAAACAAACGGCGTTATCGCAGCTCGACTCTGCCTTAGCGCAAAGCTCGAAAGACAAGGACACCTCGATCGCAGTTGCCGAGCGCACGTATGATCAACTTGTGGCAGCGCTAGATGCGCAGTACGGTTCGTCATCTTCCCACGGCGACACCGGTATTGAAGGTGCTCGTCGTCAAGCCGCTATCTCCACACGCGATGCGCAGTACTACGCATCTCGCGATACCTCGTGGGCCAACACCCTCGGCGGCTCGACCACTCTAGGTACCTCCCCTTGGACCGTGAAAGCCATCACCGCCGCCAATGCCCAAGCGGCTTATTCGACCTCACGTGCGAGTGCCCAAGCC
>Ga0169931_10001324_pt1 | contig 40910 bp, 26 predicted proteins | sample Kivu_15m_20L_FD_129675 | JGI IMG/M metagenome (GOLD analysis project Ga0169931, IMG submission 129675) | Freshwater microbial communities from Lake Kivu, Western Province, Rwanda to study Microbial Dark Matter (Phase II) - Kivu_15m_20L... | ecosystem: Environmental > Aquatic > Freshwater > Lake... | reverse complement strand
TTGATCGAGGGGGCGACCGCGCAGTTCTTGCGGGCTGCTTGTGCACGCGATGGTGCGGAACAGCAAGGCGAGTCTGCGGCCCGCGCGATCCATGAGCTGTTTTATGCCGGGGAATTGCTGGCCGATTGCTACAACCGTCAAGCAATTGAATTTCGCAAGCAAAACGAGCGGCAGCTGGCCACTTTGCTCGGAGCCAGCCTTCCGCCCCGATCGATGCAGTCGCTCCTCAGTTCTCGCGACGCAGCCAATCTTTACCGGCAATCCTTCAACACGATCGGGATCCCCTTGGGGTGGAATGAGGTCCAGAACCCTCAGGGACGAGTCCAGTTTGATCTTTTCGATGCGATGGTCGATTGGGGGTTGGCTGAAGGAATGCGGTTGATCGCCGGTCCGCTGTTCAATTTTCAGAAGGCTTTCGTCCCCGAGTGGATTTATCTCTACGAGGAAGATTTTCAGTCGCTCGTCAGTTCGGTGGAGAGCTTTGTCGAGCGAGCTGTGAACAGGTATGCGGGGAAGATCCACCTGTGGCATGCGATTGCGGGCCTCAATACGATCGGGCCCATCAAGCTCGATGAAGAGCAGGTGATGCGATTGGCGGTGGCCGTGATTCACACGATTCGGCGGAACGATCCCCGCACGCCCGTGCTCATTTCGATCGATCAACCTTGGGGGGAATACCTCGGCGGGCAAAAGGATGGCATCTCCCCGCTGCACTTTGCCGATGCGCTCATCCGATCCAACCTGGGAATTTCAGGGATCGGACTGGAGCTGCGGATGAATTACGAGGGGGGAGGAAGCTTGCCGCGAGGGTTGCTGGAGTTTTCGCAGCAGATTGATCGCTGGGGGACTCTCGGTTTGCCACTTCTAGTGCAATTCTCTCTCCCGGCTGCGGTCGGCCCCGATCCTGAGGCGATTTGGAAATGCCCGGTGATTCCCCTGGCCGGTCCCCCATCCTCGATGGCCCAGGCCCAAGCCCAGCAGGCGATCCGCTGGATCGAAATGATGCTGGCCAAAGGGGTGGTCCATGGAGTCCTCTGGGAAGGGTGGGATGACCGCGATCCGCATGGTCTCCCGCACAGTGGTCTGATCGATGGCGCTGGGATGCCTCGACCGCTGCTGAGCGAACTAGCGCGGCTGCGGAGCAACCTGCTCAGCTAGCCCGTTTTCCTTCGGCTCTGCAGGGGAGATCAGGTGGCATTTACGGGAAGAAACCGTAAGATGGTTGCAAGCGGAGCAGGTTCCAATTTTCTGCCACAGTGGGATACCATGGTTTTCAGCACTGCCAACGGTCGCGAACATCTGCCCCGTGCAACCGGATCGCTGGGGCTGGTCGTCCTTTTCGCGAACGCGATCCTCTCTCTCGCGGCGGCAGCGGCCATCGCTGCACCCCTTTTCGCGCAGGAGGCCCAAGGGGAGGCGGAAGCGAGTCCCGAAGAACTCCGCCGGTACGTCCAGATGCTGGGGGCGCCCAGTTACCAGAGTCGCCAGGTAGCGATGCGGAGGTTACAGCGACTGGGCCCTAGCGCGATTGAAGTGCTCGAGGGGGGAATTGCCTCTGGGAATTTAGAAATCGTCGACCGCGCAAGTCAACTGCTGCAAGGGATGGCAACCGTCGCGACCCCAAACGAGACCGAACCCGCCTGGGATGCCCTCCAGCGGGTTCGCCAGTACGGCCCCGGGTCCGCTTCGCTCCGCGCACTGTCGGCGATCGAGGAAATCAAGGAACAGCGAGTCGAGCGGGCCGAAGCCCGTCTGGCCGCAGCCGCGCTGAATGTCGGTTACCAGGAACTCCTCGTGGGACTCCAAAGCCAAGCGAACGAAGTCGCCAACATGATCCTTTTCCCGCCCCGCTGGGAGGAGGATGAAGAGGCGCTGCGGTGGTTTCCATGGATGTACCGCACAACCGCGGTTTCGCTCCAAGGCCCGACTGTTTCGGACCAAGTCTTCGAAGCGATTGCCAAGCTGCCCCAGTTGCGTGTGCTGCAAATCCGAGACACGGTGCTCAGTGCCGAAGGGATCCGGAAACTTGCTACGGTGCCGCGGCTTGAGGTCCTCGATCTGGCGTTTGTTGAATTTGGGAAAGGGGAAGGTGACCTCGAAGCCCTCGCCGCACTCCCGTTGCGTGGGCAATTGATTCTTCTTGGCACCGACTTCGAAGCGGAGGATGTCGAGGAGCTTCGCGAGCGGCTGAAGAACCTTGAGATCACCTTCAGCCGTGGCGGTTTTCTTGGGGTCCTGTGCGATCAATTGGTGGCCGAATGTTTGATTCGCAGTTGTCAGGCGGACTCTGCGGCCGAGCGCGCCGGGCTCCGAAGTGGTGATGTGATCATCCAGATCGGCAAAGAGCCGGTCCGGAGATTTACCGATCTTCAGCAGGAAGTCCGCAAGTATCGGCCTGGCACGAAAGTCGTCGTCAAGGTTCGCCGCGGTATCGAGGAGATCGATTTCGATGTCGAGCTCGGACGTTTCAGCAGTGGCTCGTAGGTCGCGCGGAAACGCAGAGCACGCTGCACCTGAGCACGCTGCACCTGAGCACGCTACACCTGAGCACGCTGCAAATGCGCACGCTTTGGCAGCTTCCAGTGATGAACTGGGGGATGTGGACGTTCGCTGGAACAGCGCGCGGGCGCGCGCGACGCTCCGCCGGCGTTTGCTCGGATGGTACCGTCGACACCAGCGCGATCTCCCCTGGCGGCGCGACCGTGATCCCTACGCGATTTGGATCAGTGAGATCATGCTGCAGCAGACCCAAGTCGCGAAGGTTGAAAGATTTTTCAAGCGTTTTCTCGAGCGTTTTCCGAACCCCGCGGCGCTCGCTGCAGCGGAGGTCGAAGAGGTCCTCTGCCTCTGGGAAGGACTCGGTTATTACCGCCGTGCACGCCAGCTGCATGCCGCTGCGCAGCAGATGGTGCGGCTGCACTCTGGCAGGTTTCCTGACTCCTATCGCGAGGTGCTCGCGCTTCCCGGAATCGGTCGCTATACCGCCGGTGCAATACTCTCAATCGCCCATGACCAGCGATTGCCAATCGTCGAAGCAAATACCCTCCGCCTCTTCAGTCGATTGCTCGCGCTGCGGGGTGCCCCTGCGAACACTGCGGCGATGAACCGCTTGTGGGAATTCGCTACCGCCATTCTTCCGCAGAAAGGGAGCGGAGTTTTCAACCAGGCGGCAATGGAACTCGGCTCGCTGGTTTGCACGCCGCGGCAACCGAAATGCGAGCAGTGCGTCCTCGCGTCGCTCTGCGCTGCCCGCGAGCAAGGACTCGAAGCGGAGATCCCGGGAGTCGTGAAAAAAATAGCGTACATCCGTCGCGTCCACTGGGGGATCCTCGCTCGGCATGAAAACCGCGTTCTTCTCCGACGCTGCCAGCCGGGGGAGCACTGGGAAGGTTTGTGGGATGTTCCCCGCTACGACGTGACCGAGCAAAAAGACCCACGCGGCTATGTCGAGGAACGTTTTCGTCGCGATTATCAGCTCAATCTCCAGCCACACCTCCATCTGCTCAGCTCCATCAAGCACGGCGTCACCAAATTCCGCATCGACTTGCACGTTTACCACGGGTCTATTCAAGGCTCCGCTGGCGTGCTGGCGGACCCTTTTGAAAGCGGCAATCCGAGCTGGGGCTGGTTTACCAACGACCAGCTCCCCCTCCTGCCCCTGAATACCACGGGGCGCGCGATTACCTCGCAAATCGGTTCCTGGCTGGGGCACAGTCAGGTATCATGAAGAGGCCTCGGGAGCGGGCAGTTCCAGCTCCATCAGGAGCACATCGAGCAGCCTGCCAAACTTTTCACCGACACGATGAAGGGTCCCCACCGGGCGAAACCCAAACCGCGCGTGCAGCGCGATGCTCGGGCGATTCGTCGCTTCGATCCGGCTGAGGATCACGCGGAAACCAGACCCTTGAGCACCGCGAAGGATCTCGCCAAAAAGTTGTTTCCCATACCCGCGGCCCTGAGCCGCGGGGCGAAGCCAAATCGATATCTCCGCCGTGCGATCATATCCCTCGTAGCTCGACCATCGCGAAAGACTCCCCCAACCCATCACTCGATATAACCCACTTGAGTCTTGCGATCCACCTGTATTGATGGGTTGTTCGAGAATCCACGCGGGGTATTTCCCCCCTTCCCTGCCCTGCCACCATTTTTCGGCTTCGGCGTCATCGAACGGACCGATGCGGAAACAGTTCACGCCGGTGGTGATTTCGTGGTTAAGGATTTCCATGATTGACGGTAGGTCGAGACGAGATGCTCGTCGAATCGTCAGTGGTGAGGGAGTCGACATGCTGGAGCTTGGGAGCGGGTCGAGGCGATTTTTCCATCGCGATGCGATCGTGGCGAGGTCCAGACAAATAGTAGCCGAAGAGCTACACTAGAGGAAACTCGGCGAATGTGCGCACGGATGGTCCCCAACAGACTTCGAAGACATGCTTTTTTGGGTGAGGCAGAAGATGAATGCTTGGTGTTGTGGTGCGAGAGGCGGTAACGGTTTTTCCGGAAGCCGTTGTTTGAGGAGTTTCTCGGTGGTGCTCGCGTTCTTTGCAGCACACCTCACGGCAGTGTCCAGGAGTGATGGTGCGGCCCCGAGTGGCGACACGAAATCGGAGGATGCGCGCACCGGCGGCCGGGTGCAGCTTGGTCAGGCAGACCTCCTGTCCGGGATTCCGGGGGAAGGAAAACTGACACTCGCTCAAGTTCAGGACTGGCTTTCGAAAGCGGAAAACCATGCAGTGCTGGAGGTTTCGCTGCCCGACGGTTTGTCCGCAGGCGAAGCGAACATTTCGATCCCGGCAGAAAATCCGATGACGCGAGCGAAGGTGGAACTGGGGCGGCAGCTCTATTTCGATACGCGGCTCTCGGCCGACTCGACCGTCAGCTGCGCGAGCTGTCACATGCCGTCGGTGGGTTATGCGGCCGCGACTCAGTTTGGTGTTGGGATACGCAAGCAGGTGGGGGGGCGTAATTCACCGGTTGCTTACAATCGAATTCTCAGCAGGGCCCAGTTTTGGGACGGCCGAGCCGACAGTTTGGAGGCGCAAGCGATTGGGCCGATCGCCAATCCGATCGAAATGGGAAACACCCACGCTGCGTGCGTTGCAACGCTGAAGAAGATTCCGGGTTACGTCGTCCAGTTTGAGAAGATTTTTGACGACGGGGTGACCATTGAGAATGTGGGGCGAGCGATCGCGACATTCGAACGAGCGGTGGTGACGGGAACAACGCCCTACGATGCCTACCAACCGCTCGCGAATTTCGAAAAGGTCTTTGCGGAGGATCTCGCGGATCTGGAGGCAGTGGCCGAAGAGGATCCCGACTTCATCAAACGATATGACTCCCTCAAGGCGGCTGCGGCATCGCATCCGATCAGTGACGCGGCCAAGCGTGGGATGGCGCTCTTTTTTGGGAAGGCGAATTGTTCGAATTGCCATTCGGGCGCGAATTTCTCCGACGAGCAGTATCACAACCTGGGGGTCGGGATGACCAGCGAAAAGCCTGACCTTGGGCGTTATGAGATCACCAAAAAGGAGGCAGATCGGGGAGCCTTCAAAACGCCGACGCTGCGGAATGTGGCCTCGACCGCTCCGTACATGCACGATGGAAGCCAAAAGACACTGACGGAAGTCATGGTCTGGTACAACAAGGGTGGGCATCCGAATCCCTGGCTCAGTGACAAGATGAAGCCGCTGAATCTGACGGAGGAAGAGATCGCGGATGTCGTTGCCTTCATGGAGCAAGGGTTGACCGGCTCGCTGCCGCGCGTTCAAGAGGGGCGTTTGCCGTAATCGCTTCGCCCTGACCCCGCCCGGAGCCTTTTCGTTCGTATTAGCTCTTTCCCTCGATGCCGTCCTGCCGCAGGGGACCGATTTCCTGCGGCATCGACTGGTCGAGCAGTCGTTTCGGGACGCCGATCCCGATGACGTGGATTTTCCCGAGGAAGGGTCGGGCTTGTTCGTTTGCGAATCCACGCTTCGCGGCGACGAACGTGAGCGTGTGATCGGCGCGAAAGCAGGGGATGCCGGGAATGCCGCTGTCACACTCCAGACCGCTCGGGAGATCGATGGCGATTTTCATGGCGATCTGGCGATTGGCTGCGGTGATGATCTGATCGAGCGGGAAGCGGGGGTGACCCGTGCTCCCTGTTCCGAGCAAGCAGTCGAGCAGAATGCCGAAAGGTGCCATGTACTTGTCGAGAGTGCACTTGTCGAGATCGTCGGGAGTCGTTGCGGCGACTGTTTCCATGGGGATTTCGGCGCGGTCATTGATCCGCCAATTCGCCAGGGCATCGCCGGACAGCTGCGAGTGAGGAAAGGCGAGGAGGATCATCACGGGCCAGCCAGCAACTTGGAGGTGTCGGGCGATCGCAAAGCCGTCTCCGGCGTTGTTCCCCTTCCCACACAGGATCAGCGTCGGCTGAGGTTGTGCCAGGGTGGCCAATTTTTCCGCCGCACCGCTGGCCGCATTTTCCATCAGGACGAGGCCTGACATGCCATAGTCGTCAATCGCCCGCTGGTCGACGCGGCGAACCTGTTCGCGGGTCAAAGAATGAGCGATAATTGGATGTTGATAGTGCATTTTGTGAAGCTAGCCAAATAGGTTCCTCCCATGCCTCTGTATGAATACTTTTGTGCCGATTGCCAGCGAAACGTCGAGGTCCTCCAGCGCTCGCCCGATGCGGAGGCGTTCTGCCCCGAGTGTGCCGGGAAGCGTCTTGAGAAGCAGCTCAGTCTGCCGGCCGCGCCGAGCGTCCGCGGCGGGTCGTCGAGCTCCCTGCCGATGGCCGCAGAGGGAGCATCGTGTGGGGCTCCTCGGTGCTGCGGCGGGGGATGCAATTTCGATTAGGGGAACAGGCCAATCCCGGCCCCCATGGCACCAGCCTGGAACAGCGCCCCACGAAGGCTCAGTGGAACCGGAGGGATCACCCAAGGAGCGCAGTTTCCGGGGCGATAATAGCCCAAGGCGTACTGGCATTCGGTCGGCGGATGGATCCCCATCTTGTACGGGATGATGGCAATGTTCACAAAAAAGTGCGCGGTGGAAATCGCTGGCTGGAGCAGCGGTCCAGCCGAATGCCCGTAACGCTCGAGGGCGACTTCTTCGAAATACAGCGGCTTGTGGTAGAGCCCCGATGCTTTCCACGTCATCTGCACCGGTAACCACTGCCGCGATGGCGAAGGAAGGTTGGGGAGATGGCATTCGCCGGGCAGCTCCCAAGCCTGATTCACATACGTCAGATCCGCTTGGCTGACCTTAGCCAGCGGAATCTTGACTTCAGCACCTCCTTCTTCCTTCACGATTACGTGTTCATACGCGATGTTGACAAACCTCCCCGAAGCGGCAAACTGGCCATCAATCGTGGTCCACTGACGAATCGGTTGGCTGTCAAGAAAGGAGGCTCGTTCCTGTTCGTACTTGTCCTCTTCGAGGATGTCGGGACGAAACGGAGGAGAAATGTCGAGAGAGACTTTGTAGATTGTTCGCTCGGCGAGCTTTTTGTTCAGTTCCTCGCAGTCCATTGTCAGAAGCGCGCGTGCATTTTCATTTCCCGTCGAAGGACCTTGCTGCGGCATTGGGCGCATGGCTCGCGCTGTGGGTAATTCAGGGAGCGATGCATCGAGTGACGATGGGACCCCCGCAGGAAGGCCCGGCGCCGATGATTCAGCGTCTGCAGTTTCCTCGGGAAGGAGCGGTGCGGGTGAAGGGATGGTTTCCGGCAATACTTCTTCCGCTTCCGATGGCGCGAGGATCTCAGCCGGCCGGCTGGTAGGCCCTTGCGAGGATCGGATCAGATCACCGAGCTCGACTGGTTTGGGGGAGGTATCAAGCGGGGTGCTCGGACCTTGATCCCCGAAAGGATCCTGCCAGGGACTCGAGGGACTCGGCGGCGTGGACGCAGGAGTCGATGCGACGGGGGCTTGCGGGAGGGAATTCTCCTGGTTCCGACGCGCTCGAGGGGGAAAGAGTCCATCCCCTTCTTCGCGCTCCTGACGACGACCTCGATCGAATGCAGGAAGGGAAACATCGGCGTTCCCATGGTCCTGCAAGTCCTGGGAAGGAGCCAAGTACTGGGCAGGAGCTAGACCCTCATCAGACCGCGGGACTGCACCGCGGAGGGTATTTTCCAGCGACGCCGGGCTTGAGGCGGGGGGATTGCTTGCGGCTGCACTGCCGGTCACTGAAGGCTCGACGATCGGGCTTGCCTGCGCGCTGGAACGCCAGCGAAGGTTCCAGCGAGGTTGATTACCGATCGTCCCGCTGACGGCTGTCTTGGCCTGTGGCTGGGGAATCGATCGAAGCGGGCTGCTGACCTGCAGCGGGGCACCCTGCAATCGCTCGACGGGCGGATTCTCGGCCTGCACCGAGAGCGCGCCGGTGACCAGTACGAGCGTTGTCCCCAAACCCGCGAGCCTGCTGCCCCAGGATGCGGTCTGCCGGAGAAGAGTCCACAGTGGCGCTGGAGTTTGCTCCCGGTGGCAACGATTCTCAGGTGGAATCGTTCGAGTAAACGTCCGGACTGTAATTCGGTGCTTCTTGAGTAATCGCGATGTCATGCGGGTGGTTCTCCCGAACCGTCGCTGGCGAAACACGGATAAACTGCGCTTCCGTACGCAGTTCCTCGATATTATGTGCCCCCACATAACCCATCCCAGCTCGTAAACCTCCCACCAGCTGGTAGGCAAAGTCGCTGAGTGGTCCTTTGAACGGGACTCGACCTTCCACACCCTCGGGGACAAGCTTGTTCCCCAAGTCACTTCCTTGCCGATACCGTTCGCTGCTCCCTTTCACCATCGCTCCGATCGACCCCATCCCGCGGTAGGACTTAAAGGTCCGTCCTTGGTACAGGATCATCTTCCCCGGGCTCTCCGCGAGACCTGCGAACAAACTGCCAATCATGACAGCGCTAGCTCCCGCGGCGATCGCTTTGGTGATGTCTCCGCTAAACCGGATCCCGCCATCGGCGATCACCGGAATTCCTCGTCCGGCCGCAACCGAGACCACCTCGAAGATGGCCGTCACCTGCGGCACTCCGACGCCGCTGATCACTCGCGTCGTACAAATCGACCCCGGACCAATCCCCACCTTCACCCCATCGGCGCCGGCGTCGATCAAGTCTCGAGCTCCTTCGGACGTCGCAATGTTCCCAGCGATCACGTCGATGTTCCATTGTTTCTTGACTTCCTTGACAGTCTCCAGCACGTTCTTCGAATGTCCATGAGCCGAGTCGACAACGAGAATGTCGACTCCCTGGTCGATCAAGCTCTGGGCCCGCTGGAAATCGAAAACCCCAATCGCTGCACCCACCCGGAGCCGCCCGAGCGAATCTTTGCAGGCATTGGGAAACCGCTTCATCATGTCAATGTCGCGGATCGTAATCAGTCCTGTCAGTTTTCTCTTTTCGTCAACCAGCAAAAGTTTCTCCACCCTTTTTGCCGTTAAAATCCGCTCAGCTTCCTCAAGCGTTACAGTCCCTACAGCCGTCACCAAATTCTCATGTGTCATCACTTCGGAAACTGGGAGGTTTGGGTTTTCTAGGAAGCGGAGGTCGCGGCGTGTGAGGATCCCGACCAGGGTGCGTGCACCATCGACAATCGGAATCCCCGAAACGTTGTGCTGATCCATTAATTCGACCGCGCGGCTCACCCGTTCTTCGGGGGGAAGGGTTACTGGGTCAATGATGATCCCGTTCGCGCTGCGCTTGACTTTGAGCACCTCTTCGGTCTGAGCTTGCATCGAGAGGTTCTTGTGGATGATTCCAAGCCCCCCTTCTTTTGAAAGGGCGATCGCCATCGCCGATTCGGTGACGGTGTCCATCGGCGAACTGATGAGGGGGATTTTGAGGCGGATGCGGGCCGTCAATTGAGTGCTCACATCGACTTCCGAAGGCATCACCTCGCTCAAACGCGGGAGGATCAAAACATCGTCGAAGGTAACACCGGTGGAGCGAATTTTTTCGTGAACCATTGGGGGGCGATCGATGGGAGGCGAGAAATCGAGAGGAGAATTATGGAGCAGACTCGGGGGGATGACAACAAAGGGTCAGCGACTTGTTTGGGGGGGCTCTTCCGCGGCACTCCCGGGTTTGCTGAGGATTGTCGCCAAACGCTGGTCGAGCTGGGGCGGGACCCAGCGAAGGTCGACGACGATGGCATCCTCGCTGGAGTTTACGATCAGGGCTGGAGTTTCATCGGCGAGGACTTTGGCCCATTGTTCTGGGGTCCACGTTGCATGGCGAAGCCGAAGGGCGCGGGAGGGGATGGTCCGAGGCAATTCCGCAGCGACACTGGCCGAGGTGGGAATGATCTCCACGGCGACAATCGTTGGGTCGGCTGCGAGCTGGACGGAGAGCCGCTGGGCGCGGTCGTCGAGGTTTTCGATGGAGGTATTCAGAAGCGACTCGAGTCCGAAAGGGGCGGGGCCTGCCTGCTGGAGCGTGTAGGTTAGTCCGGCGATCGTCCCCACGTCGGCTTGCAGCAAGGACCAGAGGGAGGTTCCGCGGACGCGTTCGAGAGCCTCATTTTTCCCGAGGATCATTCCGGACCGTGGGCCACCCACGAGTCGATGTCCTGGAAGAATCGTGAGCGTGTGGGGTTCGAGCTTTTGGCTGGTCAGCGGATCGGTCTGTTCTACATTCAGCGGCTCGATCGTTCGAAGGTTTCCCAGGGGAGCGATGAGGATCGAGGAATCGATCGCGAGGTTTGCCGGTGGAGCCAAGGGGAGCTGGCGAATCGTCGAGCCCTGGGGCCAGGAGACTTGGACGAGCGCCAGCGGGCCTCGCTGGGCCTGCCTTACCGACGACCAATCCTCTGCCGCGACTTCGGCGGTAGAGCCAATCTCGAGCACGCGATGCCCGAGAGCCGCACAGAGGTCCGGGAGGGTGCGAGGGCTGTCCAGGCGAATTGCATCGCACCGACGGAGGACGATCAGCGCATCGGAAGGAAGGGAGGCTACTGCTGCGACAATCGCGGCATCGGTGCTCCGCGCGATGATCGTCGAGGCGTTCAGCGTCGCACTCACTGCTGCCCCGCAGAGTTGCTCGATCCGCTGGCGATCGGCCGTTTCACGACGGGGAGCCAAGAGTTCGCCGGGAAACATCGCGTGAAGTTGCCCAGCGGCCAGCGGAACGGCGGCGAGCTCCTCATGCAGGTAGACGCCGCTGGCGTTCATCGTGGCGAAGGAGAGCGAGGAAAAACGTCGGGCCCAGCGACGCAATTGCTGGGCACCCCGATTCGCTTCACGCATCACTCGATCGATTCCGCGAAGCGCGACAGCCGGGATTTGGGTACTGGAGATCGCCGACTTGATGCGCTGGGCGACGTCGTCAAGCGACCCTGGGAAGAACTCGCGGGTCCAGGGGGGAACGGCCATGGGGCAAAACGCTCCAGGAGAGGAAAGCGGGAATTCGAGGGGGCGAGCAGCACCACGCGGCTCAGCGCCCCGCTGAACATCCCTCGTTCATCCTACCTGAAAAGCGTTTTCAGTAGGGGGTCGGCTGGCGGAGAAAGTCATTGACCGTCGCAGCTTTCGTATTCTTCTTGGAACCCCCGAAGAGGTTCCCCCAGAAGCTCGTATCGCGGTCCGCTTGGCGAGTCGCTGTGGACGCGTCCTCGTCCTCCGGGGGATCGTAGGGCCGAAGAAGCCACTTGGTCGTCTCCCACGCGCTGCTGGCTCCCCGTTTGGTCCCGGTCCAGGCGCGGTGGACTCCGCGATGGAAACTCCGCTGCGTCGAACGCACGACAGCCGGGGTTTTAGCTTTGGGGAGACGTGGGAGGGAAGGAGTCAAATCGGGCATTTTCCAGCTGCGCCATGGAGTCCACATCCCCGTCGAATCATCGGCGGCACTCCGGATCGGGAGAATGCACGCGAGGGTCAGCACGATCAGCAGTCCGGCCAGCGGTCTACGGATCATGATTCACGGCCTCCGGAAAAAAGGGACTCGAACAATGCTACGAAAATCCCCGAAATCCTCTCCCCGCGTAAAGACCAATTTCATCCCGCTTGTCGGTGCGCCGCGCCGCTTTGGTTGCCGGGACAGATGCTGCGGCCGGCAGTGTGCACTGGGGAGTGTGCACTGGGGAGTGTGCACTGGGGAGTGTGCTATGGGCGGGGAGGGAGCGCACTGCCACCCCACCCCAGTTTCTCCCGCAGCGTGCGGTAATCATTTTGTCCGGGGACGAGAAGCATGCGGAAGATGCTTTGCGATCGCCGGACTTCGATCCGATCCCCGGGATGGAGCCTCTGCATCACTCGGCCGTCGACGACGGCGCTGGTCGATTCATTTGGATTGGTGACGCGGAGTTCGAAAATGCGGTCGGCGGAATCGACAACGCTGCGGTAGGTCAGGGTGTGCGGGCTGATTGGAGAGACGACGAAGGCTTGCAAATCCTTGCGGAGAATTGGCCCTCCGGCGGACATGTTGTGGGCCGTTGAGCCGACGGGGGTGCTGATGATCAGTCCATCGCAGCGGTAGGTGGTTGCCAGGAGGCCATCGACCGACATATCGATATCGAGAATGTGGTAGGGTGGGCCCCCGAGGATCGCGAATTCGTTGAGTCCCAATTGGGAATCGATCGCTTCGCCCTGGCGATAGAGGGTCGCGACAAACATCAGGTGATTGACGATCTCAAAGCCCCCGGCACAGACGGTGGGCCATGCTTCGAGAAAGGCGTCGGGGGAGAGGGCTGCGAGAAAACCGAGTTGTCCGCAATTGATTCCGAGCAAGGGAAGCTGGTTTTCACCCATCTGCCGCGCGACTTGGAGGATCGAACCATCCCCGCCCAGAACGATCACAAGGTCGTGGTCGGTGCGACGAAAGTTGTAGGCGAATTCGAGATCGATGGCGGCGATCGAGGCCGACTGGGCGATGACTGGCTCGATTCGCTTCAGTTCATCGACGACCCGCGCCCGCTGGGCGGCACCGACGATCACGACCTGCGGTTTGGTTCTTCCGGTGCGTGGCCAGGGGATGGGCGTGGATTGTGCGACTGCCACCAGAGGTTCCTTGCGAGCCAAATCACTATGCGGGGACGACTATGCGGGGACGCTGGGAGAGTTGCAGAGAGAGCGGCAAAGGTTTGCGATTCCTTCGCCGTCCAGACCGAGCTGGGAGAGGGTCTCGCGCCGCTCTCCATGCTCGACATAAACATCCGGAATCCCAAGCCGTTTGAGTTTCCGCGTATCGAGTCCCAATTCGCATGCAGCTTCGAGCACCGCCGATCCAAAGCCTCCCATCAAAGCCCCTTCTTCGACCGTGACGACAAACGCACATTCCTCAAAGACTCGCTGAATCATCGCTCGATCGAGCGGTTTGACAAACCGTGCGTTAATCACCGCGATATCGATTTCGTGGGAGAGACGCTGGGCCGCCTCAAGTGCGGCGGAGAGCATTGAACCATACGCGATGATTGCTCCCTCAGTCCCCCAGCGAATGATCTCGCTTTCCCCCAGTACGACCGGCTCGCTCTTGTGGTCGCTCAGCCGCATCGCAGCGTCTTTGGGGTATCGAATTCCGCTGGGATGGTCGAGCGACAGGGCAAAGCGGAGCATCGGCTCCATTTCCTCCGCATATCCAGGGGCCATCAGCACCATATTGGGGAAGACACGCATATATCCGATGTCATACGAGCCGTGATGCGTTGGACCGTCGGGAGGTGTCAGACCGGCGCGGTCCATCATGAAGACGACTGGCAAATCCTGGAGGGAGACTTCCTGGAAAACCTGGTCATAGCTCCGCTGGAGGAAGGTACTGTAAATGTCAACGATCGGTCGCATTCCTGCTTTGCACTGCCCGGCGGCAAAGGCGACCGCGTGCGATTCACAGATCCCGACATCGAAGAAGCGGTCGGGGAAGGATTGCCGGACCCCTTCCAGTTTGTTCCCCTGGCACATCGCCGCCGTGATCACCGTCACGCGAGGATCGCTGGCCATCGTGGCGGCGATCGCATCACGGGCATAATTGGTGTACGACGGTTGGTCTCCACCGGAGCGCGGAATCGGTCTCCCATCCTGGTCGACGAAGGCTGGTGGCGTGTGAAAGAAAACGGGGTCCTCGGCCGCCGGGGAGTATCCTTTCCCTTTCTGCGTGACGACATGCAAAAGAACCGGGCCATGCATTTCCTTGACCATCGTCAAGTATTTCCGCAGGAGCGGAATGTTGTGCCCGTCGATCGGTCCGACGTAACGGATTCCAAGGTCCTCAAAGAGCATGCCACCGTGCAGCCCTGCCTTAACTCCTTCTTTGACCTGCGCCAGCATCCGCTCGGCCGGGTCCCCGAAGACCGGGATATGATTGAGCATCTTCACAACTTCGCTCTTCAGGCCGCTGTAGAGCGGATTGCTGCGAAGACGGTCGAGGTAATTTGCGACCGCACCGACGCGCGGGCAGATCGACATTTTGTTGTCGTTGAGGATCACGATCAGGTCTGCCTTGAGGTCACCAGCATTGTTCAAGGCCTCGAAGACAATCCCGCTGGGAAAGGCTCCATCGCCAATCACGGCGACACTTTTGCGACCGCCGTGGCCGAGTAAACCATCACCACTCTTGAGCCCCAGCGCCGTGCTCACACTGCAGCCCGCATGTCCCGTCATAAACAGGTCGTATTCACTCTCCGCCGGGTTGGGATACCCCATCAGCCCGCCGGCAGTGCGAATTGTCGAAAAACGGTCATACCGACCGGTGACGAGTTTATGGGGATAAATCTGATGTCCCGTGTCCCAGATCAAACGATCGTGGCGAAAATCAAAGACACTGTGGAGGGCCAAGCAGAGTTCCACGACCCCCAAATTCGAAGCAAAGTGGGCCGTTCGCGTGGCCAGCAGATTGCAGAGGACATCCCGAATCTCGGCCGCGAGCTCCTCCAGTTGTGGGAGCGAGAAACGATGCAAATCCGCTGCGGATTGAATCGATGACAATAATGGATGCATTTCCCTAACGACTCCTCTGTAGCACACCCTGAGCCAGTTTCTGCAACCGTACCCCAGGCTCTCCTAGTAACTCTGCCGCATCGCAGGCGGCCGCCGTCAGCGCCGCAGCCCGCTGGCGACTTGCCTGGACCCCGATCAAGCCGGGGAATGTCAGTTTTCCTCGGTCGAGATCTTTTCCCGCCTTCTTCCCAAGCTGCTGACTTGTGGCGGTACAGTCCAGCAGGTCATCGACGATTTGAAAAGCCAAGCCAAAGTTCTCCGCGAAATCTCGCACCGCTTGCCGCTGGGGGGCCGATGCATCGACGGCGATTGCTCCCAATTCGAGCGATGCAGAAAAGAGCGCTCCCGTCTTTCGGCGATGTATTGATTCTAGATAAGAGATCCGCTCGTGGGACCCCTGCCCCGTTTTTTCTTCGTCCGTCAGGGCATGATCGGTCAGGTCGTCAGCTTGTCCACCGACCAGGGAGGTTGGTCCTGCGGCCCGCGCAAGGACCACCACTGCGGAGGGGACTTGATGAGCGTCCAGCCCCTCGGCCAAGACCTCAAAGGCACGGGCCAAAAGGGCGTCCCCCGCCAAAATCGCCGTCGCTTCGTCAAACTGCCGATGGCAGGTGGGCCTGCCGCGACGAAGATCATCATCATCCATCGCGGGCAGATCGTCATGAATTAGCGAATAGGCATGGATCATCTCCACCGCGACAGCCGCCGGGAGGGCGCGATTCTCCGCACCCGCTGCCCCACACGCCTGGGCCGCCATCAGCACCAGGATCGGCCGAAGACGTTTGCCTGGGGCCAGGAGGCTGTACCGGATCGCTTCGCCAAGCCGCGCCGGAGTTCCCGGGCGATCGCCGCTGGCCAGGGCAAGCGCCTGCTCAATCCGCGGGAGATAAGGAACGAAAAGCTCTTCGAGGTTCGACAAGACTCTTGGCCGCTGCGAGGGGGAGCTGGACAGAGGGTACCAGCGGCAGGCGATCAACAAGCTCCACCCTCCACTGGCACCGACAAGCTTAAAAGAACTTGGGCTTGTCGTCCACGTGGTGAAGGGGGCGAGCGTTCTTGCAAGCAACCCCCCGAACTCCTTGATATCAAAAGAGTTCGTGCGAATCGTCTGCTTGGCGGGGGGGGGCCGGACGCCGAGTTCCGCGGGGCGCTGCCGGTTTTTCGTCCGCGGTTTCTTCCTCCCCTGCCGAGCCACGACGTCGTCCGCGGGCCGCCAGTTTTTCCTCGAGCGACAGATCGTCCGCTTCGAACGGGGACGTGACCGGTGCTCCCCGATCTCCAACGCCAGTGAGGATCTCCACCTGCCGCTGGGCGCTCGCCAAGCTCTCGTAACACGATTTCAGCTTGCCGACCCCGCGCTGGTAGACCTCAAGCGACTGGGCCAAAGTCAACTCGCCTCCTTCGAGCTCCCGCACGATCCGTTCGACTTCCGCCAAGTCCTGCTCAAAGCTCTCGAGCCCTCCACCCGAACCGGTTCGGTCGGGTTCCCCCTCACCGGGGTCGCCATTTTTTGTCCGTTTTGCCAATCGAATTCTCCTCGATCACCGCCGTTTTCTTTGCCCACCGCGAGATTATGACGTAGATCTTCAACTGGTCAAAGAAGAAACCTTGTTGTGATCTGCCTGAGCCACCCCGCGAGCCAAAAGATGTTTGCCGACAAAGATATTTCACGAGCGGGTCTGTCGTGCCAATCCCCCGACGAGCTGCAGCGGTGGATCGAGGATGGGTTTCAGCAGTGGAGTCGCCAATTGCAGCAAATGCTCAGCCAGGGAGCGCGTCTGCGCCGCAAACGGCAGCGGTTGGTGATGCGGCTTTGGAATCAGCGTCGCGACCGCAATCTCCGGCGAGCCGTCATGGCTGCAGCCGCCGCCGCGGGCGTCGAAATCACTTCCCCTGATGGCCAGGAAAATCCACCCGGGGCAGTGTCCCTCGAGGGGAATTCGCATCCAGCGTGGATCGACCTGCGGATGGAATTGGTCGAGGTCAAGGCCCAGCTCGACGCGAGCCGCCGCCGGATGGCAGAGGTTGAAACGGAGCTGCAAAGCCAGTGGCAGTCGCGATGCGAAGTCCTCGAGCAGGAACTCGACCGCGTCGAATGCGAGAATGTGCGATTGATCGCGGAGCTGGGGGTGGCCCGTTCATCGCGTCCGGCAGACCTGCTAAGCGCCGGAGAGTCCCCTGAGAAAATGACATGGGAACAGCGGAAGGCGGCGATCCTCGAGCAACTCGATCGTGAGGACGAACCCCGGCTCTCACGCCTCGAGCGGGATTCGCTGCGGCGACAGGTCGAACACGCGGATACGGAAATCCGCCGTCGCGACGCGGAACTCCAGCAGTTGCGGGAGCAACTAGGAAACGTGGGGTCGCTGTCTGAGCACGCGGAATTCGCGGCCGGCCGCGAAGCTCTACAGTCCCTGCCGGCCCAAGATGCTCCGGCATCCCACAACGGCACAAACCTCTCGCCGAGGCTTTGGGTCGACGACCTGATCGATGCAGACCCTCATATTGCCCAGGAACGGCAAAAGGCCGAATCGCTGCGGACGCAGTGGGAGCAAACCCTCCGCAGTGCGGAGGTTGAATTATCGCTCGAGCGAGCCAAACTCGCTCGCCAGTGGCACGAACTGGAACGCCGACAGGACGACTTTCGAAGGGAGCTTGACGCTCGAGATCGCGCACCGGCGTACGACTCTTCCGCGTCACCCGTGCAGCACACCCGAGGAGGTCTCCGCGAGCAGTTTGGAATCCTTAAGGGGGGTGAGAAATCTGCGAATCATCCACAGCCGCAGAAAAAATTTCCCGTGCAGCAAACCGCTTGAGAGCACAAAATCAGAGGACGCACACTACTTCTTGCGGTGGCGGATCCGCGCTCGCATGCGCCGCTTTTTACGACCTACCTTGCGTCGACCTCTGCCTGATTTTTTTGTGCCCACCGCGGATTGGCTCCTCGTTTGGTATTCGAACGATTGCTGGTCTTTGAACGATCGGGTTTAGAAGCCCCGAAATGTAGCAGAAATACTTTCCGCGGCAATGCCGTCTTGCACGATCCCTTAAACGGAACTGTCCATCTCCCGAAGGTAAACGGCCAGCACCGCTTCGAATGTCTCCACGTCAATCACGAATCGAGGAGTCGTATCGGTGTACTTTTGACAATGTTCGACGAGGACCCGGTAGAGAAAACGAAACAGATGGCGTGGTACGCGGAGGCTTTGGAAGACAGCCAGGAGTCGCTGGTAGGAGAGTTTTTCGTCAAACAAACCGCGGGGGTCGATCGACGCGGGGTCTGCCCCGCATGCCACCATCCGGCTCCGCGCCAAGTCATACAGCGCTTCGCCGCTCCACGAAAACGACGAAATCACATTTTGTTTGTCCAGCCGTGCGCGCTCATGAAAATCACGTTCCTCCCGTTCGATGTCGCGGTAGAGCTCCTGAGGAAGCATCATTTTGAAGCCGATGCCGGGGTGTTTGAGCAGCTTGTTGTCCAGCAGCGGCCAGACAAAACGCCGCATGAGTTCGGTTTTTCCACCCGTCAGGTGCGGTTCGTCGACACGGTCGACCAGGACGATCGTCCCGGTGTAACCGCAGCGAGCCAGGAGGAGCTGGAGCTTGTTGAGCAATTCATAGCGATCGTCGGTGCGGTCAAAGCGGGGGAGGGGTTGGCTGGCGAGGTCCCGTGGCGGAAACCCAAGCAGGACTTTCCGCATCGATCCGACCTCGCGTTTGCCGACGCGCATGTGCCTGCGGATTCCCATCGCCAGCCATTGGCAGCGGCACCATCGCCAGAGGTACGGTCCGGTTCCCAGGAGCGCGAGGAAGCCCCCGCCCCAGAGGAGCTGGCGCAGCGAAGCTCGTTCGGTCCATCCGAGATAGCATCCGGCACCGATGACAACGGCGAGCGTAAGAACCGCGAGCACTGCATCCCACGCGACAAACCAGTTGCGATAGCCGAGGCGTTTGCGGAGCGTCGACCAGCGACCGAAAAAATTCCCTGCCGTCGATTGGTCGTAGCTGCAAGCGAGCAGGAGCAAGTCTCGCGCGCTCGTGCGGTCCATCCGTTGCAAGTCGACTCCTTGGACCCTACCGATCCCTTGCCGCTCGGAGGCTCGGCCCTCGATTTCGCTGACCGGGCGCGGATCGAGCAGGCTATCGACCAGTTGCGTTACCGCGAGGCAGAGGATTGAATCCATATGGTCCCACAACCGCCACGCGTCGAGCACGCGATCCGGGCGGCGACGGACGCGGAAATTCAATCGCTCGCGAAAGTGATCGAGGAACGGATTAAAGTCGTCATAACGGATCAAGAAAATGCGTCGCCCGGGATGGTTCGCATTATGCTCGCGAACATGTCGCTCGATCTGCAAACGCATCGCCGTCTTTCCCGATCCCTTGGGGCCGAAAACAATCGCTGTCGCAGGTTCCGCCGGATCGCCGTAGACTTTGTCCCACACCGGGTGATAGGCGCTTTGAATGCAGTGTTCCTTGAACACCGGGTCGGTTTGCGCATCCTCCTCGGCAAAAGGGTTGCGTTGAATGCCATGGTGCTCGAGGAAACTCTGAATATTCATGTTGTACCGGATGCGCAGGAGCGGAAGATCGAGCCGTCGGCAACGAGCGGAAGATCGAGCCGTCGGCAACGAGCGGAAGATCGAGCCGTCGGCAACGAGCGGCAGATCAATCCGTCGGCGGCGAGCGGGAGGAGGTCGCCCCCACGCATCCCCACCCTGATGAGCCTCCGAAGTCTAACGCATAAAAGCTTGTCTGCTCCGGAAAGTCGCGGTCTTCCTCGATCAGATTCGCGATCGCATCGCCCTGTAATTCAATGGAGCGCCGCAGCAGCAAAGGGGCAAACACCACCGCCAGTGATTAATTCTTGATCCCCGCGAGCATTTCTTTGAATGCTTTTACGTTTGCCTCGATCAGGTCGTTGGGGCCGGTGACCTTGACGAAATACTTGGCTCCATTCTTCAGTTCGATGATCGCTCCGAGCATCCCGTAATTTTCTCGCATCACCGTCTTTCCACCGGCGAATGGGCCGCCTCCCATCGAATCCTTAAAAGTGCCTGAGAGCTGGACCATGTGGATCGTCTGCTCCCCAACCGTCTGCTTATCGATCTTGGGTGGGTTCTTTTTCCCAAACTGTTCTTCCCAGCGACTGATGTTGGCGGCAACATCACCACTGGCCGCCATCATCGTGACGCGACCCGTAGGGGCGTCGCCCCCTTGCGGGTTTGGAATTTTGAACTCGTGTTCGACGATCGGCGACGCGGCTCGCTGTCGCTGCCAATCGGCCGGTACGGTGAACGAAAAAGAGTCGAGGATGCGAAGCGTTTCTGCCGGCTTTGGCTCGGTTTGCGCGGCATCATCCGCTTGACCAGTGGTGGGCTGCAGCGCGGTTGCCAGGGGGCTCGCCACGGCGACTGTCCAGCCGCACAGAGCCAACGAAAGCATCGAGATCGCAAGAGGACGGTACATCGAGAGGTAACCCTGTGAGAGAGGTGGGAAAGATCGGCTCGGATCATCGAGTGTAATGGATTGGCGAGAACCGAAAAGTGGGACCTCGCCCGTCGAGTTCGGGGACGCTCAGCACGGCAACGGGGATCGGACGAAGCCGCGCCGTCTGCTCGCCGGGGGGGGGTTCCGCTGCCGGTCGCAGCAGAATCAAGACGACAACGATCACCAGCAGCAGGGTGATCGCCAGGAGAATCGCAATCATTCGCGATCGCTGCTTCGCTTTTTGTCGGCGGCGTTTTTCCCACGGGTCATGTGGGTCGTGCGGGACCCGCGGTTCATCGGCAGTCCGGCCCTTCGCTGCCGATTCGATCGCCTGGCCAGGCGACTGTTCGTGTCCGGCTGAGGAAGAAACAACGAGCTTGCCAGGCTTCTCCGTGAGGCTCGGCAGAGTACTGGGAGCCTGCGAAGCAGCCGGTATGGGCTTGGGGAGGACGGCGGATGCCGAGGGAGCAATCTCGGGAGACCACTGGGGCACGAATTCGCTCCCCTTGCGCCACTGCGGCCACCCATCTCGCCACAGGAGCGAATCAGGGGTGATTCGCTGCTGGGCAATCCACTGCCGCATCGTCGTCCCGTTGGCCGGACCATAGCGTCCACCGCTGGGCGGGCGCACATACCACTGGGCACTTAGGTCCTCGAACGGGTCAAAGCCGGCCGCGACTTCCTCGATGTCGATCTCCGCTGCAGGCGCATCGGTGGCACTGGGATCTGTGGCACTCTGATCGAGCGGGAGTGAAAATTCCTGATCCTCGCGGGGAATCCGAAATCGCAGCTGGCAGGCGGGACAGACGCCACGTTTTCCGGCCAGTTCGTGCTTGATATTCAACGGTTTTCCACACCCATGGCAGGCAAAACGAATCCCCATGGTGACTCGATCCTTTCTTCTCTTCGCTAGCGGTATTCGTCGTGGCAAGCGCTGCAGGCTTGGCTGATCGCGCCGACACTGAGCCGCGCCCCATCGGCATCATTGCGTGCCAAGGCCCGCCGCAAATCGAGTGCGGCTTGTTTCATCTGCGCCGAGAGTTTTCGGTACTGGTCATCATCGGCACCCTCCATCCCCGTTTGGCTGAGGACTTCGGAGATCACCGCCACCATGCTGGCCGATCGCTTGAGATCCTCGATCGCGGCACCCATGCTCGCTGCATCCACGGTCGAAGCTTGCAAGGGTTCGGCGAGGAGTTGTTCGAGATATTCCATCAGCGGTCCGCGCGTCGTGACGACGCTCCAGTCGGTCGGACCGCTGGGTGCCGCGCGATTGAGCCCCGAACCGCTGACAAGGTCCTGAAGATCCGCTTTCCTCGTTTTCGCTTCATCGAAGACTTCTGCCGAACCGGTTGTCACGCGGACCGCAGAGCGAGCAAACAAATCGCGCGCGATCGCGCTATCCTTCTTGAATCGCACCTCCCCTTCGAATTCCGAGATCACAGCGAAGAACGTCGCCAGCAGCGCCAGATCGGTGCGGGCTTGCTGGAAATCTCCACTGCCGAATTTCCCCGGGGTCGTGACCAGCGAATCGTAATGGAGCTTCAGCCGTTTCACTTCGTCTTCAATCTCGACCGGTTCCGCGAGGGGCGCCCATTTTCCCGCCACCTCTTCCCCTCCGGCCGGCGCCGACGAAGAGGGCGGAGCGGTTGCGGCCGAGGTCGTGGCCCGCGCCGGTCCGCCGCGGAGCTGGTCGATCCGCGGGCGAGGGGCCGACAGAGCGCTGCGGACATCCTCAAAGAAGATCGTGCTGAATTCCCCCGGCTTCTCCTCCGGGGGACGAGCCCGGCGCTCCTGTGCCGCGGCGCCCCAGCAGAAGACGCCCCAGCAGAAGAAGATCGGAAGCGCGGAAAAGAACAATCGCGAGGCACGATGCAAACGCGGGAAAAGGATTCCCGGCGACCAGCGAGCGCGAGGAGTTGTTTGAAGCATGACCGCATTCACGTTGGTTGCTCGCGAGGAGAGTCGTGGAATCGCTCGGTGGGGAGGGCCCGAGCAGAAAAGACCACCCGGGCATCGTACTCAATTTAATGATAAACCTTCTCGCCGGAGATTCCACCTTCTTCGCAGTTCGGCCCAGCGCGTCGCGGTTCTTCTTTTCTCGTCACTTCTCGTCTCTTTCGGCAGCCCTGCATTGGGCGGCCTTGCATTGGGCGGCCTTGCATTGGGCGGCCCTGCTAGATGCCTCCCATCGTGACCCCGGGAGCGGGGAGGATGCTGGCACCTTGCAAGTAGACATCGATTGCGCGGGCGGCTCCGCGTCCTTCATTGATTGCCCAGACGACCAGGCTCTGTCCGCGCCGGCAGTCACCGGCTGCGAAAACACCGGGCAGGTTGGTGGCAAAGGGTCCATGCTCGGCGGCAAAATTGCTTCGCTGGTCGAGATTCACTCCGAGCGCTTTGGCGAGGTACGGTTCGGGACCGACGAAGCCCATTGCGAGCAGGACCAGTTGAGCGGAAACAATTTCCTCGGAATTGGGGACTTCCAGCATCTCAGAGCCACCGCTTCCATTGGGTTGCCACTGGACGCGGACAGTGCGAATTCCGGCGACGTTCCCCGCTCCGTCGTCGAGAAATTCTTTCGAGAGAATTTGGTACTGCCGTGGATCGTTTCCAAATTTTTCGACCGCTTCCTCGTGGCCATAATCGACGCGAAAAACTCGCGGCCACTGAGGCCAGGGATTGTCGGCTGCCCGCGTTTCGGGAGGCTGGGGGAGGAGTTCGAAATTGACGAGCTGACGGCAACCATGGCGGATCGCGGTCCCAATGCAGTCGGTACCCGTATCCCCACCCCCGATGACGACAACATCCTTCCCGGCGGCACTGATGAAAGTTGCTCCCAAATCATCCCCATGGACTCGTCGCGTGTTGGAGGTCAGAAACTCCATCGCTGGAAGAATCCCGCGGAGCTGCCGTCCGGGGATCGGCAGATCGCGCGGTTTGGTGCTGCCACAGGCGAGGAGGACTGCGTCAAACTGCGAGACCAGGGTCTGCGGGTCAACGTTCGCACCGACATTTTGGCCAGTCAAGAAAGTGACTCCTTCAGCCGCCATTTTGTCGATCCGGCGCTGGACGACATGCTTGTCGAGTTTCATGTTCGGAATGCCATACTGGAGCAGCCCCCCGATCCGATCGGCGCGCTCGTAGACGGTGACGCGATGTCCGACTTTGTTCAGTTGGTCGGCTGCGGCGAGTCCCGCAGGACCCGAACCGATGATCGCGACGCGTTTGCCGGTCCTTGTCGATGGGGGAGCCGGAACGATCCACCCTTCGGCCCACCCCCGGTCGACGATCGCATTTTCAATATTCTTAATCGTCACCGGGGGACTGGTGATCCCGAGGACGCAAGCTCCTTCGCAGGGGGCCGGGCATGTTCGTCCGGTAAACTCTGGAAAGTTATTCGTTTTGTGGAGTCGTTCGAGGGCGTCGCGCCAGCGCCCCTGATAGACCATATCGTTCCATTCGGGGATCAAGTTATCGATCGGACAACCGCTGGCCGATTGACAGAAGGGGACGCCACAGTCCATGCACCTCGCCCCCTGTTCACGGAGCGCATGTTCGTCAGGTTCGGTGTAGATCTCTTCGTAATCCCCGATCCTCACAATCGGCAAACGCCAGGGGACTTTTTTCCGATCGAACTCTTTGAATCCGGTGGGCTTTCCCATCGCGGTCCTTCTCTGAAGATTAAGGAAGATGAAGTGACGGATGTTCGTTGTTAGAGCTTCTCCGAAAAGGGGTCTGACCCTTTGGAGGCAAATCCTTTGGAGGCAAATCGATTTCATTGGTTTTTGGGCCTTGCCGGAAAGGGTCAGACCCCTTTTCGGAGAGGCGCTCAGTGGATGTCGGCAGCGACCGCCTGCAGAGGTTCCCCTTTGGCCAGTTGTTCGAGGACGCGTTTGTAATCGGTTGGCATTACTTTGATGCACTGCGCGAGAAAGCAATCCCAGTCGTCGAGGGCTTGGCGGGCACTGATGCTTCCGGTGAAAGCAAAGTGTCTTTCGATCATCGTGCGAACTTCGGCTTCCTCTTCAGGAGTCGCGATTCGTTCCAGCTGGACCGTCGCCAAATTGCAGCGGAGGTTCAGCCGTCCATCGCGGTCCCAGACATACGCGATTCCTCCCGACATCCCGGCGGCAAAATTTCTCCCCGTTCGACCGAGGATCACCACGCGGCCTCCGGTCATGTATTCACAGCCGTGATCGCCGACCCCTTCGATCACTGCATGGGCACCACTGTTTCGAACCGCAAATCGTTCGGCCGCACGGCCCCGGATGTAGGCCTCGCCACTGGTGGCCCCATAGAGCGAGACATTCCCGACAATAATGTTCTCTTCGGCGATAAAGGGGCTCGTCGATGGGGGGTAGATGATGATCCGGCCCCCGGAGAGTCCTTTGCCAACATGGTCGTTCGCATCCCCCTCGAGCTCGATCGTCACCCCATGGGCTAGAAACGCGCCGAGCGACTGGCCTGCCGAACCGGTCAGCCGGAGACGAATGCAATCTCGCGGCAATCCCTGTTGTCCGTAGCGTTTGGCGATCTGGTGGCTGAGGATCGTCCCCACGGTCCGGTTCGTGTTGATGATCGGGAGATGCAACGAAACGGGGCGGCGATGCTCGAGCGCTTCGCTGACGCGGGGAAGAATCTCCGTCATGTCGAGCGATTTTTCGAGCCCGTGATCTTGCGATCGGGTGCAGCGGACATCGACCCCGGGGCGAGGAGGAATTGCGGGGGAGAGAATCCGCGAGAGATCCAGTCCATCGGTCTTCCAGTGATGGATCGCCTGGTCGGTGGCCAGGCAATCGCTTCGCCCGACCATTTCATCGAGCGAACGAAACCCGAGTCGCGCCATGATCCGCCGCGCATCCTCGGCGACCATAAAGAGATAGTTGATGACATGCTCTGGCTTGCCCGTAAACTTCTTCCGCAGCTCGGGGTCTTGCGTGGCAATACCGACCGGGCAGGTGTTCAAATGGCACTTCCGCATCATGATGCACCCGAGGGCGATCAGCGGGGCCGTGGCAAAGCCAAACTCTTCGGCTCCCAAGAGCGCGGCAATAACGACATCGCGGCCCGTTCGCAGCCCACCATCGGCTTGGACAACGACGCGGCTGCGAAGATCATTCAGGACGAGCACCTGATGTGTTTCGGCCAGCCCCAGCTCCCATGGCAACCCCGCATGCTTGATGCTCGTCAGCGGGCTTGCTCCCGTTCCCCCGGTGTCCCCCGAGATGAGAATGTGATCGGCATGGGCCTTGGCGACACCCGAGGCAGTCACTCCCACCCCGACTTCGGAAACGAGCTTGACGCTCACGCGTGCAGATGGATTGCTGTTCTTCAGGTCGTGGATCAGCTGGGCGAGATCTTCAATCGAATAAATATCGTGATGAGGTGGGGGGCTGATAAGGCCGACACCTGGCGTGCTGTAGCGAATCCGCGCGATGTTCTGATCGACTTTCTTCCCCGGCAATTCACCCCCTTCGCCAGGTTTGGCGCCTTGCGAGATCTTGATCTGCAACTCGTCGGCATTCGTCAAATACTCGATCGTGACCCCGAATCGACCCGATGCGACCTGTTTGATCGCCGAACGCTTCGAATCGCCGTTGGGAAGGGGCTGAAAGCGAATCGGATCTTCCCCTCCTTCTCCGGTGTTGCTCTTCCCTCCCAAGCGATTCATGGCGATCGCAAGGGTCTCGTGCGATTCGGCAGAGATGCTCCCAAAACTCATCGCCCCGGTGCAGAATCGGCGGACGATCTCCTTGGCCTCCTGGACTTCCTCGAGCGGAACCGGCGGACCAGCCACCCCTTCGCGAAACTCGAGCAGACCACGGAGCGTTGCTTGGGCGCGATTGTCTTCGTTGATCGCATGGGCAAACTTCCAGTAGGCGTCCTCGTTCCCCGTCCTCGCGGCGACCTGAAGGGATGAAATCGCCTCCGGGGTCCAGGAATGTTTTTCGCCTTCGGCACGCCAGTGGAACTCGCCGGGGTTCGGGAGATGGGGTTGGCGATCGCTGGCCCGCAGGGGATACCCGAGCGTATGGCGGCGGAGCGTTTCTTCGGCGAGGATATCGAAGGAGACACCTTGGATTCGGCTTGCCGTCCCGACAAAGCAGAGATCGATGACTTCATCCTTGAGGCCTAAGGCTTCGAAGATCTGCGCCCCTTTGTAGCTCTGCAAGGTGCTGATCCCCATCTTCGCCATGACTTTCAGGATCCCCTTGCCAACCCCTTTTCGGTATGCAGCGACGATTTTCTCATCGTCGAGCGCAGGGTTGGCAATCATTCCTTCCTCACGGGCATGCCAGAGGGATTCAAAAGCCAGGTAGGGATTGATGGCATCGGCACCATAGCCAATGAGCAGACAATGATGATGGACCTCGCGAGCTTCGCCGCTTTCCATCACAAGCCCCACTTTCGTTCGCTTCGCTTGCTTGACCAGGTGATGATGCACCGCACCAACCGCCAGGAGCGAGCTGACCGGAACGCGCGATGCAGAAATGGCGCGATCCGAGAGGATGAGGATTTGGATCCCCTCGTCGACCCCCTGCTCCGCCTCTTGAGCAATTCGCTCGAGCGCGCGGCGCAGCCCCGACTTTCCCTCTTCTCGCGGAAAAGTGATATCGATGACGCGCGATCGCCAGCCCCGATGCTGGAGATGTTTCAGCGTGGCCAGTTCCTCATTGGTGAGGATCGGATGATCAATCAAGAGGCGATGGCAATGGGCAGGAGTCGCGGCGAGCAGATTTTGCTCCGGTCCGATATAACACTCCAGCGACATGATCACCTCCTCGCGAATCGAATCGATCGCTGGATTGGTGACTTGAGCGAAGAGCTGCTTGAAGTAGTCGTAGATCAGCCGCGGTTTATCGGACAGGCAGGCGAGCGCCGAATCGTTTCCCATCGAACCGACTGGGTCTCGAAGCTGTTCAACCATCGGGATCAGCATGAAGGCCATCGTTTCGATCGTATAGCCAAATGCCTGCAGGCGTTCCAGTAGCGTCGATGGATCGTATCCATCGGGCTCGCCTTCAGGATGGAGCTCCGAAATCCGAATCCGCTCTTCGCGAAGCCAGTTTCCATAAGGCATCCGCTTGGCGAATTCCCCTTTGAGTTCCTCATCGGGGATCAGCCGCCCCTGTTCAAAGTCGACGAGAAACATGCGTCCGGGCTGAAGACGCCCTTTTTCGATGACCAGCGAAGGATCGACCGGCAACACCCCCACTTCGCTCGCCATGATCACGCGGTCGTCGCTGGTCAGGTAATAGCGGCTCGGCCGCAGACCGTTGCGGTCGAGCGTCGCGCCGATGTAATGGCCATCGGTAAAAACGATCGACGCAGGTCCATCCCAAGGTTCCATGAGACAGGAAAAATATTCATAAAAGGCCCGCTTGTCTTCGGGCATCGTCTCGTGTTTCTGCCACGCTTCCGGGACCATCATCATCATCGCTTCCTGCAACGTTCGTCCCCCCATCAGCAGAAATTCGAGGACATTGTCGAATGTCCCTGAATCGCTCATCTGGGGTTCGATCACAGGGAATATCTTTTGCAGCCGATCTCCGAACAGCTCGGACTGGGCCGACCCTTCGCGTGCCCGCATCCAATTGCGATTTCCCCGCAGCGTGTTGATCTCCCCATTGTGGCTCATGAATCGCAGTGGCTGGGCCCGATCCCAGGACGGGAAGGTGTTTGTCGAAAACCGGCTGTGAACCATCGCCAAATGCGTCTCAAAATCCTCATCCTGGAGATCAGGAAAGTAAGGAATCACCTGGCCCGAGGTGAGCATCCCTTTGTAGACAATTACTTTCGTGCTGAGCGAACAGATGTAGAACATGAGTCCTTCTTTGAGCTCGCTGTGGCGCCGCAGCAGATGGCTGGCACGTTTGCGAATCTCAAACAACCGCCGCTCAAAGGCCTCGCCCGAAACCCCGTCGGCAGCAATGAAGAGCTGCTCGATGAACGGTTCGCTCCGCCGCGCCGTCGGACCAATGTCGGCCGCATCGGCCTGCTGCGGCACATCGCGCCAGCCAATGAGCCGCTGCCCGGCTTCCCGAATGAAGCGTTCCACCTCGCGGCGGCAATACTCCCGCTCCTCCGGATCCTGCGGGAGAAAAACAAGTCCCGCAGTGAATTCCCCAGGGGGCGGAAGCTCGACACCCAAATCACGCCGGGCGACCTTGCGAAGAAATTTGTGCGGAAGCGCGGTGAGAATCCCCGATCCATCTCCCGTATTGGTCTCGCAACCACAGCCACCACGGTGGTCCATATTGACCAGAATGGTCGCTGCATCAAGGACGATCTGATGGCTCGGCCGCCCCTTGATGTTCGCGATAAAACCGACACCACACGAGTCCTTTTCGAGTTCCGGGTCGTAGAGACCTTGCGGTGGAGGAAAACCGAGGAGCGGTGGGGTCTGTTGCTCAGGCATGGTTTGTTTCTCTTGGCAAGGCGGATACGGGGGCGTCGCTCGCTGCGAACGCCCACCTCAGGTTCAAGAACAAGACAGGGCAAACAAACGGTTCACCGCACGGGCTCCGCATCCTCAGGGATCGCAGCCGATATTCGGGGCCGGAGAGTCTCGACTCCCGAACTCGACTTTTGGACCTCTCCAGAGGCCGCTTCCGAAAATCCATCAGGGAGAGGGCGACCGAGCAGGATCGCGGCAAACTGCCGTGCCGCAGGCCCAAGTCGCCCCCCTTTCCGCCACGCAATCCCCAAGGGCCGCGTCAGCTGGAGATCGGCACAAGCAAGCATCTGCAGCGAACGGGCTGCAATCTCGCGCCGTACCGAAGCCTCCGGCATTATGCTGATCCCACGGTTTGCCTGGACCGCACGAATCAGCGAATCAATGTTGTCAAACTCCATCGCCACGCGCGGGCGAACCCCACGCGCTGCCAAATACCGATCGATCGCTCGCCGTACCGCGAGACCCGTTTCAAATGCCACCAGCGGAACCCCATCGAGGTCCGCCAGATGGACGACTGCTTTGCTGGCCAAGGAATGCCCCGGTGCACAGATCACCCGCATCGGCTCCTCCTGCCAGAGAATCGTTCGCACACCCCGCGCTTCATCCGGGTAGCTGACGAGCCCCAAATCCACCTCGCCGCTCGCGACCAGCTCGGCCACCTCCGGCGGTTTGCAGTACTCGACTCCCACCTCGACACCCGGATGGTGCTGTTGGAACTCCGCCGTTGCCTCCGGTAAATAACTCAGACCCACCGAATAAATCGCCGCGATCGCCACCCGCCCAACAAGCCGGCTTTCCATCGATCGCACCTCCTCCTCGAGCGTTTGATAGTCATGCATCAGCCGCTGCACGCCGTCGCGAAAAATCCGCCCAGCACGCGTCAGCTCCAGCGGCCGCACCGATCGGTCGATCAACAGCGTTCCCAAATGCTCCTCCAAATGGTTGACCGCTTGACTGGCCGCACTTTGCGTCAGCCCGAGCTCCTCCGCCGCCCGCGAAAAACTCGCGTGCGATGCGACAGCACAAAAAATCTGCAACGTCCTCAGCTGCATGCCACACTCCCCGCAGACTGCCCAGCGGGACTGGCAGTACGGCAATCGGCAGTACGGCAATCTCGCAAACGCACTCGCTCCGCTCGTGCGTTCTCTCAACGCTTTAGAAATCACAGTAAGTATTAGAAATACTAATACCTCAGCTCCCTGATGAAAGCTTTCGTGATGCAAACATAGGGTTTTGCGAGCGGGTCGTCAACAAGATCAGCGCGAAAAGCTGGCACTCAGCCGTGGGCCCAGCGTTTCGGAAGCGTAAAGGCGTAGAGGATCACGATTGCGCCGCAGCTGAGCAAGGTCCACGGCATCCATTCCGAAGGGGAGACGACTTTCGTCGTTTTCCCGGGGTTCCCATCGGGATCGATAAAATCCGCGGCACTCGTTTCCGCGGCGGCGTAGAGGGTGGCGCTCTCGATGATCAGGCATTCGGCACCGACGATGACCATCATGATGCCCACGGCAAGAAAGAAAGATCGCCACATGCTGGTCTGCTCCTTGGCGGAAACTCCTTGGCGGAAACTCTTTGGGGGAAACTCTTTGGGGGAAACTCTTTGGGGGAAAACTCCGCAGCGAGAGGCTCTGGCCTCCCCCATAAAGCGATTCTTTCGGAACGCTCGGGGGGCGCTCTGCAGTTGCTTTGCAGGGAAAGTTGCCGAGCGGGAAACGGGGGCCGGTACCGGCGAGCATGTTCCCTACAACAGGACTTCGTTGGCCGTCGCGGGGGGATCGGACAAGGGTGGAGGGTCGTCCAGTGACCGCAATTTTCGGGCAGGTTAAATTGAATTCAACGATTATGTCGGCTAGGCTTTGAGGGCACTACGGCGGCGGTGGTCGCGGCCCGTTCTCTACACCGCCGACCGATCCGCAGTGAAATCAAGTCCTACCTGGATTCCCCATCCCTAACGCATCTTTGAGGAGCGCGACGCATGTCGAAACAGTCAAACCGACGTTCATTTATGAAGACCACAGCCGCCGTGGGTGCTGGTTTTTGGGCTGCTGGCGGGGTCTCGCCCAAGGTCAGTCATTCGGCGATTGAAGAGATTCGCTTTGGTTGTATCGGCGTCGGCGGGAAGGGGGAGAGCGACTCGACCGATGCGGCGCAGAGCGGCAAGGTTGTTGCGATTTGCGATATCGACGATCAGACGCTGGCCAAGAAAGCGGTTCGCCTCCCGGACGCGAAAAAGTATCACGATTACCGCAAGATGCTCGAAGAGATGGGGGATTCGATCGACGCGGTCACCGTCAGTACCCCCGATCATACCCATGCGTGTGCGGCGGGGATGGCGATGAAGATGGGAAAGCACGCTTTCGTGCAAAAGCCGCTCACGCGGACCATCTGGGAAGCGCGGCGTTTGGGCGAGATCGCGCGGGAAAAGGGTTTGATGACGCAGATGGGGAACCAAGGGACGGCCGAGAGTGGCGTGCGTAAGGCCGCTGCAATGATCAAGGCAGGTGCGATTGGCGAGATCCAGGAGGTCCATGTCTGGACCAATCGCCCGGTCTGGCCCCAAGGAATCGGACAGCCCGCTGCTGAAGAGACTCCAGAGAACATCCACTGGGCGGAGTGGATCGGGCCGGCTGAAATGCGCCCCTACAGCAGCGCCTACCACCCCTTCAAGTGGCGTGGGTTCTGGGATTTCGGCACCGGTGCGCTGGGAGATATGGCTTGCCACACCCTGAACATGGCTTTCATGGGTTGCGACCTCCTCTTCCCCACCAGCGTCCAGGCGACCACCTCGGGTCATAACGCGATCACCTACCCGGCGTGGTCGTTGATCACTTTCGAGTTTCCTGCCTACAAGTGGCGGGGGCCGGTGAAGATGTACTGGTATGACGGAGGAAAACTCCCTGACGAGTCGTTGCTTGAGGGGCGGAAGAAGAACGAGGATGGCTCTGCGATCCCACTGGCAAGCAGTGGTTCGCTGATCATCGGCAGCAAGGGAAAGATTTTCTCCCCCAATGACTATGGTGCCCAGTATGAAGTGATCGGGGTCGAAGAGCCGAAGGTCGATTATGCTCGATCCCCTGGGCACTTCCGCGAATTTGCGATGGCCATCAAGAACGGGGGGACTCCTCCGGTGAGCAATTTCCCCGACTATGCCGGCCCTCTGACCGAGACCATTCTCTTGGGGAATTTGGCCGTGTGGGCCGCCAGCGTTCCCGACAAGCTGGGTGAGAAAATCATGTGGAACGCCAAGGATCTCAAAGTCGAAGGGACCGACGTTTACGACTTTATCGTCAAGCCGGAATACAAGAACGGCTACGAGATGCTCTAGGAACCCCGACGCTCCGAAGCCATCGGTTGCTCTTTGTTCTCCTCATCTCCCGCGACTGGATGGGAGTGAGGGACGGGGACGTCGAGCGTGTTCAGGAGTGGCGGATCGCTGGGGTCGGTGCTGCGGAGGATCGTCAGCCGCAGCACAAGTTGCGTTTCGATTTCGGCCAGCAACTGCTGGAGCTGGCCGATTCGTTCGAGGATCGCCGTGGCTTGGCGGTCGAGTTCCAGAAGCGATTTTTCTTTTCCTCGCAGCGCGGTGCGAAGGGGTGATTGGGGGAGCTGGTCCAAAGTATTCTCGACCGCCCGCCGCTGGGACTCGAGAGCTCCCCGTGTCGCCGTCCAGGAATCGATCATCGCGGGGATTGCGGCAGTATGCACCCGGTGCCATGTAAAGCCACGGTCGAGCGTCGCTGCGGCGACCACCTCGAGCTCTGCCTCGCGACCGAGCCGCAGGTCGAAACGGAGGCGGATGCGAACATCTGCTTCGTCACCCCGCGCGAGCTCGAGAATGCCGCGATGATTCCGCCCACGCGCCGCGCGAATCGGCGCCAGCCAAGTGATTGAAAAATCGGCCAGCGGTTCGTCGAGCGATTCGAGCGTCGCGATCGCCCGCCGCAGGTCCGCTCCGGAGGGGATTGGCCAGCTCCGCGAGAATCGTTCGTCGACCAACCGGAGCTGGATCGGTTCAATTTGCTGCGGACTGTCGATCGCAGCGGGATCGGGTTCTTCCAAGGCCGCTTGTTCCCCGCGGGCTTGCACTGCATCCTCCCCATCCTCCCCATCCTCCCCATCGACTGCGACTGCGGCTGCGGCCGCCTGCGGTTCAAACGGTTCAAAGCCTTCGCGCTGGAGATCGAGCGATGCTTCGCCGCTCCCGAGCGGGTCGAGGGTCGGGATCGGCATCTCGACGAGGAGATCCACCGTAGGAACGTCTGCCAGGGGTGATTCTCGGGGGAGAGTTTCGAGGGCTTGGCCTTCGAGCGGTGGGTCAGCCTCGTCGAGGGTCTTCTCGCTGCGCGGGGCGACAGCGTTTGGCGGCGCGAGACTGGCGACCGTTCGCGGCGCGGCCGTCGCTGCCGGGCCCTCGCTGAGGGACTGGGGTGATTTTTCGTTCCCTGGCTGTTCTCCGTCCGTTTTGCCGCCGGCCACAGGGGATCCCCCCAACCACCATCCGCTCTGTGCAAGCAGGAGCCCGGCAGCGGCGGCGGCCAGCACGAGCAGCCGACTGCGGCGCACGGCGTTGGGCCGTCTGCGGGTACGACCGAATCGAGTCCGGGCTTCTGCAGGAACGAGGTGTGCGGGAGTTTGGGGCGTAGGAACTTGGGGTGCGCGTTCGGATGGGAGTGGACCGAGCGGCGGGGCGATGGCGGAATCGATCCTCGCGGCTGTTGCGGGGACGTCGGTGGCGATCTGCTGGCGGACTTGTCGCAATCCACCGATCAGGTCGGCAATCGCGCGCTGGGATTCGCGGGAAATGACGGGCTGCCAGCCTTCCAGTAACTGGCGATGAACCGTCTCCCCGCGCGCCCACATCGACTGGGCAATCCGCGCCGCCAGTACGGGGATTGCGAGCCGTCCCTGCAGATCGATCCAGAGGTCGTTCCCCCCAAGTCCGTCTAGCGGCCAGCCGCGCGCGGCGAGTTGATTGTCGAGCTCCTGCAGCTGGCGTTCCCAGCGGTCCAGCAGAGCTGCGGGTGGGGGCCATCCGAACGCTTGCACTCGTTCGTCAAACCGATGCGAGGCCGAAACGCGGATCGACCAGACTGGATCGTCGTCTTCGGCTGAATCGATCTGCGTGGGGAGATCCGCTATTGCCCGATCCGCAGCGCTTGGCTGTTCCAGAGATGGGGGTTCCTGCTGCGGGGGCTTTTGTTTTTCGGGCTCCTGCTTCAGGGGCATCTGCTGCGGGGAAGTGGCCGAGGAGAATCGGCCGATCGTCTCGATCAGATGCACCAGACGACGTGCCCCGCCACTGGGGCAGTGGATTGACAGTTCCCAGGACTCGCCGTCGCTGCCGTGCGGAACTTGCACGTGTGCGCTGTTCTCGCAGGGATTTATGCGGAGGGGCCAGAGGGTATTCTCTGCAGTAACGAGTGGTTTTGCCTCTGTTTTCATTGCCTAATCCACGCGACCGATAAAGTTTTCCAGGCGTGATTGTCGCAGGCTCGATGGGACCCCTTTTTGATCGCCGCTCATTCTAGCGGATCCCTGCCGGTTTCTCTGTCAATACCGAAAGAATTGATCAAATCTGGCGAGCCGGTCGTGCCGATAAGTCAGGCGGAGCATACCCTGCCCCATGGCACCATTGCCGAAGAGCATGGTGGAAGTGTGGTGGGGAGATGCTCGCCGAAAAGGAAATTCAAGGGGGGGCGACGCGGGAATCGATTTGGGGCAGGCGATCCGACAGGGACTGCCGCCTGAGCGATCCCTTAGACGCCGAGGGTGGTGTTTTGAGCCTGGTGGGGCTGGCCATTCTCGCATGTCTAGCGCCCTGTTTTTTGCTCGCTCATGCGCACAGACGGCAACGGGGCCGCGGAGACAGTCGTGATGTTCAGAACGAAGCTTTCGCTCAGCCAAATCCTCACCAGGGGATTGGCGGCCTGCTGGACCCTGGTGGCATCCAGTACAACTTTTGCCGCCCCACCGCACTCTCCTGGGGCAACCCAGCCAGATTATGCGGCCAGCGGCTTCGTGGTTCCGGCCGGCTATAACGCCTTACCCAGCACGTATCCGCCCGGGGTGATGCAGGCTGGGGCACCCTACGGCGTTCCGCCGATGCAGCCGGTCCAGCACGTCGGGTTTCATCAACCGCATGGGATGGCTTATTCGGGTCCCGCTTGTGGCTGTGAACCGTCGCTGGGCTGCGATGGCGGCTGCGGACTGGGCGGGGGCGGCGGCTGCTTCAGCGGCCGGGCTGGTTGCGATTGCGAAGAGTGCAGCGGGTTGAGCGATTGCCGATTCTTCTGCCCCTTCTGCGGCGCCGATGGCTGCGAAGTTTGTCAGTCGCTCGGCGGCGGCCATTTGCTCGGGATGCTGGCGGCCTTAGCACCGTATACCGAAGCCGGACTCGGTCCCCAGCGATGGTACGATTTTTCGGCCGAGGCACTCTTTCTCGCGATTGACTCCAATGCCGCGAGCATCCCGGTGACGAGCCTCGGTCCCGGCCCCGCGCCGCTGATCGTGCTCGAATCCGGACAAGCCTTCAGCGACAAACTGGATGCCGGGATCCGGCTCTCGGGGGCAATGATTTTCGGTGCCGGCGGGAACCTCGAAGTGACCTATATGGGAGTCAACGGTTTGGGTGGATCGGCGGGGGTCAGCAATGCAAACCCGATTCTTTACTCATTCATCTCCGAATTCGGTACTGATCCGCTCGGCGGCTTTGATGATACTGATCGTTCGTTCTCGCAGAGTGTCCTCTCGGAGAGCCGCTTCCATACCGGTGAAATCAATTACCGCCGCCGCTGGGTTGGTCCCTACTCCCGCTTTCAAGGCTCGTGGCTGGGCGGGATTCGAATCGTCGACCTCGATGATCACTTGACCTACAGCACGATCGGCGAAGTGGACGATACGGGAGGATTTGACGAACTGCGGTTCTTCAATGGCAAGATGAAGGTCGGGAACTCAACGACCGGGTTCCAGCTCGGTGGCGATCTCTGGTGGAACCTGTACCCGGGCATCAGTATCGGCACCGAACTCAAAGGAGCGCTGCTCGGAAACGCCTCGAAGCTCCACGCCAAAGTCACCGCCAACTCGCTTCCTGATTTCGAAGGGCGGGCGAGCGATTCGGAAACGGCCTTCATGACCGAGTTCAGCGTCACCGCGCTCTATCGATTCTCGTACTCCTGGAGCTTCCGCTCGTCCTACTACCTCATCGATCTGGAGGATGTTGGGCTCGCCGGAAACGCCCTCGCCGGACTCGTCGATGATGGTGCCGGCGGCTATACCCCCTCACTCGCCGGTTTCTCCGCCAAGGGTGATGCCCAGCTGGAAGGGATGAGCTTCGGTCTCGAGTACATTTGGTAGCCTTTTCACTTCAAAAATCGATGCTCGCAGGAAAACGGCCGGAGAAGTGGGGGAATTTCCCCGCTTTTTCGGCTGTTTCTATTTATACTCGGGTCTTGCAGCGGCTCGTTTGGGGGCTGCTGCGGTTCGTTGTCGGCCTGGGCAACGGTCTTCCTCGGCACAATCGGTAAATCCCGCACGGGGTTGGGAACTTGGTCGTGCCGCGGCGCATCACAAACATGCGATTTGTTGACACCTCCCGGGCCTGAACTAGAATCGACCCCAATACTCCTCCCAGGTTCCCGGAATTGCCTAATTTGTCGCGCGAGGGAAATCACAGTCAGCTCTTCCGGGGCTAGTGGATGCTTATCCGTTCAGTCGAACAGGGATTTTCAGGTGAAGCGAGCTAAGAATCAGACTTCCGGTCGTAGGCGCACCTTTTTGTCCGGGTCCCACGAATGCCGCGATTCCCGTCGCAGGTTGCTCGTCGAGCGGCTTGAACAGCGGCAGTTGCTCGCAGCGATTGCGGATACCGTTCCCAAGGAGTGGTTGCAGCCAGTCCTGAAGACGACTTTTTTCGCGAGCGATGCAGCGCGGACGGATTTGCTGAGCCGCTTTGGGATGAGCAACGGCAGCCCGCAAAGTCCGACGGGTGGAGGTGGGAGTCCGAGCGGATCGGGAGGGGGGCAGAATGGTTCGGGGAATGCGTTTTCGGTCAACGAGCGGGAGCCGAACAACCGTGTTGGTGACGGCCAGCTTGTCCCGCTGGGCAATGGCCCGGGGAAGTATCCATCGATCAATTTGAGCGGGACATTCACGTTTGGCGCCAACGGTACGATTAACGATATTGACTACTACCGCTTTGAGCTCAAGGGTGGCGATATTTTCAACGTCCAGTCGAGCGGCGGGGCTTCGGACTTGTCGCTGATGCGGGTCAATGCGAACGGCAGTTTGGGTACGGAGATCGCTGGCAATGACGAGCCTCTTGGGCAATCGTTCCCGCCGCAATCTCCCCTGCTCTATGAGGGGACGTCGTCGCTTGCGGTGGTAATTCCGGCCGATGGGATCTATGCCTTGCGAGTGGGTGTCTCGGCGGCGGCAGCGAATCTTGGGACTTCGTACACGCTGCAGCTGCGGACGCACCGGCCGGTGATTGAATCGCAGGAAATTGGGAAGCACCAAATTGTCTTCCTCGACTTTGATGGGGCGGTTGCGGATCTCTCGGAATTGCTTTACGGGGCATTGGGGGCGGGGACCGTGCGGATTCCGCCGCTGAGCGAATCGCTCGGCCCGTTGGGGCTGCAGAATCGCGATTTGAATCGGCTCATCGACGGGATCGTCGCCGAAGTCGAAGAGAACTTTGCCGACATTGCGGTACGGGGTCCCAACGGCAGCTATCAGCTCACGGGGGTTCCCGGCCAGTACATGATTTCGATCCTCAACAGCCGCGACCATGAGGACCCATGGGGTTTGCCCAATGCCAGTCGCGTCCTCGTTGGGGGTTCGGACGTGATTTTTGGTGGTGGGGCTCTTGGGGTTGCCGCCTCGATCGACATCGGGAATTTTGGCTTGGAGGAGACGGCGTTCGTCTTCCCCACCGATTTTGCCGGGACTGAAGGGGCGATTGAGGGGATTGGACCAGGAGCAAGCTTGATCGATTTCTACGGCAAGACGATAGGCTTGGTGATCGCGCATGAGATGGGGCACTATTTCGGTGGATGGCACACGATCAATACGAACACGACCGCCAATATCATGGACACCGGGGGAGATATTGCAGCCCTGGTCGGAGTCGGGGTCGATGAGATTTTTGGAACTGCTGACGATACTGATACCGACTTTGTCACTGACATCTCCGACGAAGCAGCTTCGCCGGTGAAGTACGGCGCCCAGCAGATTGTCCCAGCTTTTGCGTACTCGCTTGGCTCCGGGACGGTGGGTGGTTCCATTGTCGGTACGGTCTATAACGACGCCAATCGCAATCGCGTCCAGAATACGGGCGAAGCCGGGGTGGCGGGAGTCACCGTATTTGTCGATTTGGATGGAGATGGCCGGCTCGATGCTGGGGAAATCTCAACGGTGACCACGACCACGGGGGCTTACAGCTTGGGAGCCGCGCCGGGAGCAGGCAAGGTCAGTATTCTTCTTCCCTCGGGCGCTGAGGCAACGACGCCGACAACGCAAAGCGTGACCGTTCCAAACCGTGGGAATGTGACCGCGAATTTTGGAATTCGCGTCGTCAACCAGGCCTTTACTGGGCGGAAGTGGGCGGATCTCGACGGCGATGCGGGGATCGATGCGGGTGAGGGGGGAATTCCCAACGCCTACATTTATCTCGACCTCGATGGCGATGCTCGTTTGGACTTGGCGGAACCAAAGGTTTTGACCGACGCCAATGGATATTACACGATGACCTTCCCCGGACCGGGAACGTATGTCATTCGCGAAGTTGTGGAACCCGGTTTCGAGTCGACCTTCCCGCCGGAAGGGTTCTATGTCGTCACATACGACGGCAGCACGCCGATCACTGGCAAAGATTTTGGCAACCGTCCGGTTCGCGACTTTGGCGACGCCCCAGCGAGCTACGGTACGGCGGGTGCGGGGGCCGCGTCGCACGGGATTCTTGCCGGTTTGCGGCTCGGGCAGTTGATCGACGACGAACCCGATGGCTTGCCGACGGCAGCTGCCAACGGCGATGACATCGACGGTTTCGCAGATGATGAGGACGGGGTGATTCAGACGGGACCGCTCGCTCCGGGCGCGGCAGTGAATTTCCAAGTGACGGTGACCAACACGACCGGAACGGCGTACCTGAATGCTTGGATTGATAGCAACCAAAATGGTGTTTTCGACAGCCCGGCCGAGCAGATGGTGAAGGATTTGACCATCGTCCCGCGAGCCGATGGAAGTGCGACCGTTTTGGCGATCAACAATTTTGTTCTTCCGGCAAACACCCAGCTTGGTGATACGTACGTCCGGTTCCGCCTGAGTCCAACGGCGGGGATCGGAGCGACGGGCTATGTGGCCGGGGGTGAAGTCGAGGATTATCTCGTTCGCATCAACCCGACCACGAATATTGCCAATGACGATGTTGCTCAGGTCCCACGCGGCGCGGTGGCCTATGAAATCGACGTCTTGGCCAATGACCTGCAGTCCCCGTCCGATCCCCTTTCGATCGATTCGGTCAATGACGCGGGTACCAAAGGAATTGTCGTCATTTCGTCGGATCGGAAGCGGATTTTCTACACACCCGCCAATAACTTTGTTGGACTCGACAGCTTTACCTACACCGTTCGCAGCCAATCGGGGCAATTGACCGGGACGGCAAAAGTCAACGTGAACGTGGTCTTCCAGTCGGAAGTCCCGATCGCAGTCGACGATTCGTTCAATGTCCCGCAGAATACTTCGAATCAACCGCTCAACGTGCTGGCCAATGACATTGTCAGCACGGCGGGTTCGTTGCGAATCATTCGAACGACCACCTCGAGCGCAGGGGTTGTGCCAACCATTACCGCGGGTGGGCGGAGCATCCTTTACACCCCGCGAACAGGCTTCACAGGGACAGACCAATTTACCTACACGATTCAGGATGGTGCAGGGAAAACTTCGTCGGCCGTGGTCACCGTGCATATGCAGCCCGGTTCGGTCAACGATGATCGCGCGGCATTCCTGATTCGAACGCTCGATGCGAGTGGAACCGTCCCGATTTCGACGATTCCCGTCGGTCAGACTTTTAAACTGCAAGTTTTGGTCGATGACATTCGAGCACTTACCGCATTCCAAAATGAAGGTCTCGCTTCGGCGTACCTCGATCTCCTCTACACCGATGGACTAATCTCGACCCTCCCTGGGATTTCAGGAAGCGGATTTGATTACCAGATTGAATTCGGGCCGCTTTTCTCGTCGGTGAAAACCGGCAATGCCTCGACACCCGGGATCTTCAACGAGATCGGTGCGACGCAGGGAGGCCTGGGGACTTCATTCCGCGATGCGCAGGTTCTCTTCACAATCACGATGGAGGCGCAGAATCCAGGTACCGTCGAATTCATTGCCGATCCAGCCGACGGACTCGCGAGCGATACGGTATTCCTCTTTGAATACGATTCGGCCGGAAACGCGCTGCCGATTCGCGAGCTGCAACCGACCGAGATCTTCTTCGGACGTCACCAGCTGACGATCATTCCTTCGGGGGCACCCTTCGTCTATGCCGTTGACGATTCGTATCCCGACCAAAGAGATTCCAACGGAACATCGATCGTCGCGGGCCAGAACGCAGTCCTGCGGGTCCTCGAAAATGATTTGCGCGGCTCCAGCGGAGTCGTCGAGATCGTCAACGTCTCTGGGGCTGGGAATGGGACGGTGACAACCAATGACAACAATACCCCCAATAACACCAACGACGATTATCTCGTCTACCGAGCCAATGCGGGATTTGTTGGGGTCGATCAGTTCACGTATACCATCGCTTCGCCCGATGGTGGTCGAAGCACTGCGAAAGTGACGGTGACGGTCGGAAATGCCGCCGCCGATGACCTCGTCGCCTTCGATTTGGTGCTCAAGGATTCCACCGGCAAGATTCTCACTTCTACCGATCGAATTCTGGTGGGTCAGGAATTCAGCGTCGAGATTTATGTCGACGACTTGCGGACCAGCAGCCCGATTTTCGGCCAAGAAGCGCGAGGTGTTTTCGCTGCCTACATGGACTTGC
>Ga0169931_10001323_pt1 | contig 40917 bp, 28 predicted proteins | sample Kivu_15m_20L_FD_129675 | JGI IMG/M metagenome (GOLD analysis project Ga0169931, IMG submission 129675) | Freshwater microbial communities from Lake Kivu, Western Province, Rwanda to study Microbial Dark Matter (Phase II) - Kivu_15m_20L... | ecosystem: Environmental > Aquatic > Freshwater > Lake... | reverse complement strand
GGTTGGCGTGCAAGGTCGTCAATATTGCAATCGTACCGATCGCCCAGCCTCCGCAGCAGTTCCCGCAAACGTCCGCTGGGACCTGTGGCTCGGCGCCGCGCCCGAACGGCCCTTCGCTCCCGATGTCTATCACCCCTTCAAATGGCGCGATTGGCAGGATTTCGGATCTGGCGCACTGGGGGATTTCGGATGCCATATCCTAGACCCAGTCTTCGGCGCTCTCAGTATCACTTCACCGCTGAGCGTCCAAGCGGAGAATTCGGGCACAACCAACGAAGTTTGGCCAGGACCAGAAACCGTTACCTTCGTATTCCCCGGCACTCAGTACACCGCTAAAGATACAATCCAAATCGTTTGGCGTGATGGAGGACTCAAACCACCCCGCGAATTAGCCCAACTGCCCGAAGGGGCTGAACTACCCGGCGGAGGCTCTCTCTTCATCGGTGAAAATGGAACCATGGTTCTACCGCATGTGGGTATGCCGAAACTTTATCCCGCTGAGAAATTTAATGCGTATAAAATGCCGCAGGCCAAAGGCTCCAGCCATTGGCATGATTGGGTAGATGCCGTGATCGCCGGCAAGAAAACAACCGATGGCTTTGAGTACGCCGGCCCACTGACAGAGACCGTACAACTTGGTAACATTGCAGCCCGCTTGCCAGGCAAAGAACTGCGTTGGAACAGCGAAACACTTGCCTTCGATAATTCCCCCGAAGCCACTCGCCTGGTCACCAAGACGTACCGCAAAGGCTTCGAAGTGAAAGCCGTAGAAGGCTAACATTACCCAAGCTCTATTTGCGACTGTACGTCGATACGTGCTGAAATCATTCCTCAGCAAATTCATAACCCCACGCAAGTTCCCAACCCAAACAAATTCATAACTCCAAACAAATTCATAACCCCCACAAATTCATAACCCCCACAAATTCATAACCATAGATAAGCACATGACACCAGAAGAAAAAGCGATTGAACTCGGCGTGAAGTTTACCAAGCAAGAGCCCGGCTATTTGGCAATGGTCGTACGCACTGGAAATCTGCTGATCACCTCGGGCCATGTCAGCGATATCAAGGGCAAATTGGGCGATGGCATCAGCGTCGAAGAAGGGAAGAAGGCTGCTCGTGAATGTGCAGTGAAAATTCTTAATTCGGTTTGGAATTTTCACGGCACTCTCAATGGCCTGAAAGTTCTCAAACTGCTCGGCTGCGTCAACTCTACCCTGGAGTTCCACGAACAACATTTGGTCATCAATGGCTGCAGCGATTTACTGCATGAGATCTACGGTAAAACGTCGGATGGTTACCATGCCCGCAGCGCCCTCGGCTTCGCCCAAATACCCACCAATTCCGCAGTGGAAGTCGAAGCGATTTTCGAGATCAAATCGTAGTGGCCTCACGATCCCTCGTGAGACTCGCGAACGCCTAGGATTAACGCCTAGGATTATTGTCTTCTGATCCATGCCGGCACTTCGTTGCTCTCGACCAGACGAATGCCCGCATCGGACATCGTCTTCCAGGCATCTGGAATATCGCTGGGCCGTATCCCAACCCCGCGACATCCATCCATTATCACATGGGTCTGGAATCCCTCGCGGACCGCATCCAACGCGGAATACAAAACGCAGTAATCTGTCGCTAGCCCCATCATGTACAACTCACTGACTGCTTGGTCACGAAGCAAGTCCGCCAAACCGGTCGCCTTGCGGTGACCATTATCATAAAAGCCGCTGTAACTATCGATCCTGCGGTCCGTTCCCTTATAAATGCGAAAACCGATTTCAGTCCCATCCAACTCGGCAACCAATTGAGCACCCATAGTTTCCTGAACGCAATGGTCGGGCCAAGCCGTTTGCGTTAAACCTTCCAGTTCGAATCGATCATACACAGCAAGCCCCGCATGTTGGCTAGCGAAACTCAAGTGATTGGCCGGATGCCAATCCAGCGTTGCGACCACAAGATCAAACATTGGCATCAAGCGATTCGCGATTGCAATGACTTCTCTACCCTGCGGCACAGCTAAGGAACCGCCATCGACAAAATCATTTTGTAAATCGATCAAGAGTAAAGCCCGACGGACCTTCTCATTCATGGAATCAAACTCCCGCACAAAGTTGACCTCGATCGCCCATCCGACTGGCTATCGCTACAAATTCGCTATCGCTACGAATGGGCGATCGCTGTGAATAGGAAAAAATCGCATCGTTCCCAGAACTTCAACTAAATCTCGAAATTGAAACCTTGCTTCACCAGCGCATCGTATTGCTTGCGATGAAAGCGGTACATTTTTGCGGGTCTGCGAGCCCCTCCCGCTTCTTTTTCCTGCAGCTCTTCCAAAATCTTCATACCCAACATTTTCTTGCGGAAGTTTCGCTTATCCAGTTCGCGTCCCAAAACCATCTCATACAACCTTTGCAATTGGGTCAGCGTAAACTTCCTCGGCAACAACTCGAATCCGATCGGTTGATACCGTACTTTGGCCCGAAGTCGCTGCAGTGCGCAATCTAAAATTTTCGGATGATCAAACGCCAGCTTTGGCAGTTGGTCGATCGGATACCATTGCGCCGCGCTGGCATCGTCGGCCGCCTTGGCCGCATGCTCCGCCGCCTGGACAAGAGCAAAATAGGCCACCGCAATCGTCCGCCCCCGCGGATCACGACCGCAATCCCCAAATGTGTAGAGCTGCTCCAAATAAACCTTGGATAGCCCTGTCTCTTCTTCCAATTCACGCAGAGCGGCTACCTCCAGCGATTCGTCCATCTCCATAAAGCCTCCTGGCAAAGCCCAACAGCCAGCAAACGGTTCATGAGCTCGCTGTATCAACAGCACCTTGAGCTTTTCTTCCGAAATCCCGAACAACACGCAATCGACCGTTACGGAGGCTCGCGGATAATCGTAGCAAAACTGTTTTTTCATTTGCTTGGCCATGCTGCATCCTTTTTAACTATTGAGTATGGGACGGCTTCTATTTCTGTTCGCGATTGGCTCGGATCATTTCCGATTTCATTCGATGTAAGTTTTCCTCCAGACCATGCGCGTATAAGTGCGCATTATCGAAGCGGAGCACGCCGGCGGGGAATTGTCCCAATTGAGCGAGGGTTCGCTCGCGAATCTCAGCAAGCTTCGGCAGTTTGTAGACCGTAGAGCCGCTGCGCATGACTGGAAACAAAAGATCTTCATACCGATGCGTGGCCGTATCGAAGAATTTTCTCTTCGGAAAATCACCGTTCTCCATCAAGACTCCTATGCCGCTAGGAGGATTTAATTCATCGTAAATAAAATCGGCCTGTGCCATACCCGCGCAGTCAAAAATTCTTCGAACTTGCTGTATACCGGGTGTAGAAGTCTTGACCATTTGCTCAGATAGCTTGATCTTCGGAAGCCACTGACCCGCTGGATCGCGGATCGCTCCCAACTTATAAACACCTCCCAAAGCGGCTTGGTCATAGGCAGTCACCAGTTTTGTGCCCACACCCCAGATTCCAATCTTCGCGCCCTGCGCTTTAAGGCTCTCAATGAGTCGCTCATCCAAGTCGTTGCTGGCTACGATAGCCGCATCGGCAAAACCGGCTGCGTCCAACAACTTGCGGGCTTCAATACTCAAATAGGCAAGGTCACCCGAATCCAAGCGTATACCCACCATCCGCTGACCACGTTGCCGCAATTGCTCACCAACACTAATCGCATTTCGCACACCCTCGAGCGTATCGTAGGTATCGACCAGGAAAACACAATTATTGGGCATCGCTTTCGCATAAGCTTCGAACGATTCAAGTTCCGTATCAAAAGACATCACCCAACTATGTGCATGGGTACCGCGCACCGGAATACCATATTGCTTCCCAGCCAGCACATTGCTGGTCGCCGCACATCCACCCACATACGCCGCTCGACTTGCCGACATCGCTCCATCAGGTCCCTGGGCGCGACGCAAACCGAATTCAAGCACAGGATCTTTTCCAGCCACTCGCGCGACCCGAGATGCTTTGGTGGCAATCAGCGTCTGAAAATTAATGATGTTTAGTAAGGCCGTTTCCAGCAACTGACACTGCACAATCGGTCCTGTCACCCGCAACAAGGGCTGATGCGGAAATACGACTGTCCCTTCCGCGATCGCTTCAATGTCCACACTCAATTTCAATTCAGACAGATAATCCAAGAAACCCTTTTCAAAAATAGGACGCCCATCATTACCGGGAATGGTCGCCAGATAAGCACAATCCTCGCTCGAGAAATTAAATGATTCCAAGTAATCCACGACAGACTCTAAACCTGCCGCAATCGCGTAACCGCCCGCAAAAGGATTCTTGCGATAAAAAAGATGAAACACTGCGGATTGCTCCGCTTTGCCGTTGAGCCAATAGCCATAAGCCATCGTCAATTGATAAAGATCCGTCAGCAAAGCCATCGATGTGTGCTGCATCGGTCCGCCCCCTCGCTATAGTTTTCATGTCGCTATAGTTTTTATTGCCTACTTAGTGTATTTATGACACTAATATAGTTTTGGGCGGGTAAAAACAAGCGACTAGGCGCACAAAACGGAAAAAACGACGTTTTTCGGTACCTAAACGACCGACCAGCTCTGCACAAGGCACAATAAGCCCATCAGAACGGCCAATGCAACGCTGTGCCAAAATACGAATCTCAAAATCTTGCCTTCACCATGAGTTTGCTCGGTGGCCACAGCAGCCACCACAATGCTCTGCGCGTCGATCATCTTGCCCATCACTCCGCCGGTGCTGTTGCTGGCCACAATCAAAGTTGGATCCAACTGCAGTTGCTCGGCTGTGATTCTTTGTAAACTCCCGAACAACGCGTTGCTTGACGTATCCGAACCGGTTAATGCCACGCCCAGCCAACCCAAGAGCGGCGCGAAAAAAGGATACCAACTCCCCGTTTTAGTAAATGCTAACCCCATGGTGGCATCGGCACCCGAGTACTTGGTGACATAGGCCAAAGCCAGCATACAGGCGATCGTTAACAGGGCAAGTCGCAATCGAATGAGTGTATCGCGAAATGTTGCCATCGCGGTGGTGATGGGAATCTTTAACCACACTACCGACATCCAAGCCGCCAAAAAAATGCCCGTTCCCGTTGCCGATAGCCAATTGAATTTGTAGACCGCCTCTTCCCCTTTCTCGGCTCGATCACTTCCCTCCGGCACGCGCGCTACTGGCGATGTTCGATAAACCAATTTATCTAGGGCCGGAACGGAATAGCTCACAACGGAGATACCCTGCAGCAAGTTGGGTTTCTGTGCGGTTCCACCATTCAATTCGGTTTTGACCGTGGGCCAACCCCACAACAAAACCATCAGCGACAACAATGCCCATGGTACCCAAGCTTTCCAGTACATGGGCCGCGGCCCTGTCGTGTCTCTGTGGATTTCGCTTGGAGCGCTCTCGGCATTTCTCGAAACGATGTGCCAAGTGCTATCGCTTCTTAATTTCCAAATCTCTTGGGGTTGCCATACTTTTAGAAAACTTGCCGTAATCACCAGGGATCCGATTCCACCCACAACATCGACCAACGTCGGTCCATGGTAATTGCTCATCACAAACTGGAGTAAAGAAAAACTCCCTCCGCATACGATCACCGCTGGCCAGCAGCCGCGTAGTCCTTTCCAGCCTGACAGGGTCACCACCAGCCAAGCAGGTATCAAGAGTGAGAACAAAGGCAATTGCCTGCCAGCGACCCGACATAGCGCCATTTCATCCAGACCCGAGACATCTGCCAGCACGATTATCGGTGTGCCTAAAGCACCAAATGCGACTGGAGATGTATTGGCAATCAGGGCAACACCTGCTGCCAACAGCGGAGGGAAACCGAGACCGATCAAGAGCGCGGCAGATATGGCGACCGGCGTCCCAAAACCGGCTGCCCCTTCAATAAACGAACCAAAAGAGAATGCGATCAGCAAAGCCTGAATACGATGATCGGGTGATATCGAGGCCACCGATTGTTTGACGATATCAAACTGTCCGCTAACCACGGTCAAGCGATACAAAAAGACCGCTGCAATCACGATCCAGCCAATCGGCATCAGACCGAATGCGGCGCCGTACAGCGCAGCGGCCATAACGGATAACCATGGCATTCCAAAACCGACAATGGCAACTCCGATCGCCAACCCGAGGCCCGCCATTGCCGCGCGATGCGCTTGCCATCCCCAAACCAATAATCCCAAAAGAACAACGACCGGCGAAGCGGCAAGCAAGGTGGATAAAAAGGCTTGTCCCAATGGATCATAGTTTTGCACCCAGTCTGTCGAGCGCTGACCCAGAAAATAGAAAAACATGACAGATTCGCTTGTACATTTGGGGAGAAGGCGACAGTGACTTATAGGTGGGTTATAATACCGCAGCGCGTTCAGTTTGTATTCAATGCTTTCAACTGAATTGCTGAACAATCCGATTTCATCCTGTTTCAAATCGACAAGTCGAATTTACCCACCCGCTCGTGAGATCCATCATGACAAACCGCTCGCGTCGCACGTTTCTTGTTCAGTCGGCCCTGGCTACGGCTGCTCTTACAGGCACTCGCCTCATGGCGTCAGCCGTTTCTTTCTCGGCAGACTCCGATTGGATCGATGCCCACGTCCATGTTTGGACTCCGGATCTCGAGAAATATCCTCTATCTTCTGGATTCAAGAAAAGCGATATGCAACCCGCAAGCTTTATTCCCGAGGAACTGTTCGCGCACAGTCAACCTTCGGGTGTGAAGCGAGTTGTTCTCATTCAAATGAGCTACTATCAATATGACAATCGTTACATGCTGGATGTTATCAAAGCTTATCCGGGCGTGTTTTCGGGTGTAGGCATAGTCGACTATCAAGCGGCTGATGTAGCGGATAAAATGAAGGAGCTCAAGCAGGGTGGCGTTCGAGGTTTTCGCATTTACCCAGCCGCAGGGGAAGCTGCGAAATGGGTCGAAGATATGGGTATGGCCAAAATGTGGCTTACCGCCCAAAAAGAAAATTTGGCGATCTGTCCATTGATTAATCCCACCGACCTTCCCTTCATTCAAAAACTTTGCCAAAAGTATCCAGATACGACTGTGGTTATCGACCATTTCGCGCGAATCGGGATCAGCGGACAAGTGGATCCGCAGCAACTCGCTCAATTATGTGCGCTTGCCAAATTCCCCAACGTGCATGTCAAGACATCGGCCTTCTATGCGTTGGGAAAGAAGAAGGCTCCTTACACTGACCTGTTGCCCATGATACGGCAAGTTGTCGATGCTTATTCGCCCAAACGATTGATGTGGGCTAGCGATTGTCCTTTCCAAGTGGAAGGGGGCCACACCTATGCGTCATCGATCGAGTTGATTCGCGATCGCGCCGACTTTTTGTCTGCTAGCGACAAAGAAGAAATGTTGCGAGGTACGGCCGAGCGTCTCTTTTTCAAATAGTCATACGTCGATCCAGCGGCGGAAGGCATCCTCATCCGCGTTGCGTCCGCTGACCACAACGACGATATCACCTTCGCGATCGGCCACTGGTTCGGTGAGGTCGACATCCTGGATTGCTGCGGCCAGAGCGATCGCGCCGGAGGGCTCCGTTTTCAAGCCGTGCTTTTGATAAAGTAGCTTCATTGCCCGCCGAGTTTCCAAATCGTTTATCGCAATACTGCGCCGAACCAAGTTGTATAGAATGGGCCAATTGTATTGACCGACATCGTAAGAAAGTAAGCCATCGCAAATACTGGTGGGTTTGGAAAGCCTTTCGCGCTTGCCCGCCTTTAATGACATGGCAAAATCATCGGCCCCCTCGGGCTCAACGCCAATGATTTCAGCATCCGGGAAAGCAGAGTGAATCGACAAGGCATGCCCTGCCATCAAACCACCCCCGCTGACTTGGCAATAGAAACGCCCGACGCGACGATTCATGGATTGAAGCTGTGCGGCAATCTCAAGACCACCCACACCATTGCCGGCGATCACCCACCGATCGTCATAAGGCGAGGCTTGGATCGCTTGTTCTTTTGCTGCAATCTCTGCCGTCAACGCATCGCGTTGCCCGGTGAGATGATCCGTCGCGATATCATACGTGCGAATCTCCGCTCCGAACGAGGCCGTCAGTTCAAATTTGATTTTCGGCGCTGTTTCGGGCATCACAATAATTACCCGCTTCTGGTAACACATCCCCGCATACGAGATACCGGATGCAAAATTGCCGGAGGAATGAGCGGTCACTGCGCGGTCACCGATCCTTGAGAGATTATTGGCCATCCAATTCAATGCGCCGTATACTTTGAATGAACCAACCGGTGTCCAACCAAAATCCTTCAACCAAACACGCTGCCCAGGTGCTACCCGCAGAATCTTTTCTAAGGCATAGGAACGCACCAGCGGAACGGGGTCAAGATAATGGCGAATGACTCCCGCAGCAGCTTGTACATCTTCAATCGTGGCCGTTTGTACTGTCGTTGTCATTGTTGCATCAGTTGTCATGGTCTGGTTGGGATTCGTCAAGCGAGTCATCAAGAACTTCGAAACGGCGATCTCGAATCTACCTTTGGCCCCATACTTCGCAGCGATAGAGAACGTTAGGCTACGACCGATCGATAATAGATCTCGGCCCCTTTCTCTAATTCGGCAATCTCAATAAACTCGTCTTTGGTATGGGCCTGAGCGATCGAGCCTGGTCCGAAAACGATAGCCGGCACGCCTCCTTCGCAGAGCGTCGACGCATTGGTGCCGTACGGAACCCCCAGTCGCCTCCGCTTGCCACATAGCTTCGCTGACCCGAGTTTCGATTGCTCCTCGTCCCAATTTTTCATCGTCTCGAGCACTCTTGAAGCGAGCCATTCATTATCGGCATCGGTCAGCGCGCAGCATTCGATCCAAGGCTTTTCAAATTCCACTTCAAAATCTAAACGCGCACTCAAGTGCTTGCGAATATCTTCGGCCGCTATCTTTGGATCCTCGCCTGGAATCAAACGTCGATCGATTTCAATCTCGCATTGATCGGGAACCACATTCACGCTAATTCCACCTTCTATCCGCCCAACGCTCAAGGTGGCCCCGCCGCAAAGTGGATGAGGGGTTATCGACTTTGTTAATTCGTCCGCATAATCCTCTATAACTTGTAAAACGTTCGCCATCCGATAGATCGCGTTGATACCCTGCTTGGGATCGCTGCTATGGCAAGCGCGTCCCCGAGTAAGAATTTTAAATCGTGTCACACCGCGATGGGCGACCACCACATCCAAATCGGTCGGTTCTGCCACAACAGCACCCATAGGCTTGGTGGTCAGAAGTCGACTTTTGTGAACATCCGGTTTCCAGTAACTAATCAAATCGACTATACCTAGCGCCGTCGCCTCCTCATCACAGGAGCAACTCATCACCAAATTGCAAGGCAGCGATTTTCTTTCGATAACGATTCGCCGAAAAGCCCACAGCATAGCGGCCATGGAGCCTTTCACATCGCAGGCTCCACGTCCATAAACTCTCCCCTGCGCAACCTTCGGCCGAAATGGTTCAATGGTCATCCCTTCTACGGGAACCGTATCTTGGTGAACGTCCCAAAGAAGGATTGGCTTATTTGGATCATGGCCGTAGCGCGCCAGCACATTGGCTCGTCCCGGCAACACTTCGATGGCCTCGCAATCTGCATCAAAACTCTGAAAGTACTTGATCAACCACTCGGTCATCCGGCCTTCCAAGTAAATCTCCCCTTCGACCTGGCGCCCCATCGGATTGACGCTTGGTATGGAAATCAACTCGCACAGCAGATCCGTTACATGGTGCATGGCAGTCCTAACTAAGTTCAGGGCGTTGAAGTTATTCCGATTTTTCAAAGGTGATCGAGTCAAGATTCATTAGGCCACCTGCATTTTGTGGATGCACAAAAATGATATAGAGATCGCCGCGTTCCCTATCCGCGGGCAAATCAATTCGTTTATCGTAAAACTGTTCCCACTGTCCATTGACTTCGACATTTACCTTCCCAATCAGCTTACCATCGCGACTCCCCGAACGCAGCTCGATAGCGCCGCCGGCACCTGCCGAAGCGACCCTGAGCAAAACTCGATTTGCATCCTTCAGTGGCACATCGGCGAATTTTAAATAATGTCCATGATTGATTGCCCCAATGAACTTGCCTCCGCTCGCTTGACCGGAAGCGAGTACCTGCGGCCCGCTGATTTGATCCGCATGTTCGCCTTCGATTTTGCGGGGGCGCAAGGTGAGTTTCGTCACTTCGCTTTGCGGCGGTACACCTTCTGCACCGAGATCGACATAGCTAGCTTCCAGAACCATGTAGCTGGTGGCTTTGTCCGGCGGAGCTTGCATATCAATCTTCCCTGCGAATCCCTTGAAAGCCCGGACCGCTTGATCGGGCTGCACCGAAAAGACCCATTCGACCATTTGACGAATTTCGTCGGGAGCGTTGTGATCATGAGGCAACATGGCTACCTTGCCCCACACTCCGGTCGAACCTTTTATCACACGTTGAATCGAGGCATCTAAGGCACCGGGCTGATCTCGATATTTCGCAGCGATATCAAGAAATTTAGGCCCCACGCGCGGCTGATCGACCGCATGACAATTAAAACAATCGCTCTTTTTCATCAGCTGCAATCCGGGAGGTCCCGCGTCTGCTACCGTATTGAATTGATTGGGGGGTAAATCGACCAACATCGCATTGACATTCACCCGCTGCGGTGCATCCGAATCCAAAAATTCGATCTTTTTCTCGTCAGCCTCATCGCTATCGGAGGTACCGTCTTCAACGTCGTGCACATATACTTGGAAGTTGACGCTTTGCTGTGGATCGAAGAACGTACCAGGAAGGGGCTCTACGAATCGAATTTCAGGTCGTGCATTGCCAACCATAACGGGTACCGTTGCTATGCCGCGAACACCTGCTGGATCCGTCACCACCAGCTCGACGTTATACGTTCCAATTCCTTCAAACTTCACTTCGGGATTGGCTTCATCGCTGATCCATTTTCGAGCAGCCAGCGGATTGCCCGCTTCGATGGCAAACCACTGATACTTGAGCGTATCTCCATCTTTATCGCTGGTTCCAGCCGAGGAGAGTTTGACCTGAAGTGGTGCTCGTCCGATATTATTTGCGGCCGTTGCTTGTGCGACTGGAGCACGATTGCCACGCACATAATCGATGCGCACCAATCTCGCATCGGCGTTGACGCCCCAGGTTTCGCCATATTCGATCAAGTACATGGCACCATCGGGACCGAATTCGATGTCGATCGGACGGGCAAATTTCTGTTGGGGCAAAAATCGCTCCAGCTTGACAATATTCGAGTCTGCATCCATGTGCACGGCGATAATCCAGTGACGAGACCACTCAAAAAAGAAGAGTGTTCGATCAAAGTGCTGAGGAAATCGCGTGGTGGAAGGATGATTGGGATCGAAATAATAAACAGGTCCCGCGCAGGCCGTTCGTCCTCCCGTCTCAACCTCTGGAAATTTTTCGCTCGCTCCTGCCGGATAGTAAATAAAGGCTGGTTGAGCTGGGGGCAGTAATTTGGGACCTGTATTGTTCGCTGAATCATTCAAAGGCTTGGTCGCATCAAATCGTTCACCGATGGCGCCTGTTTCGAAATCGACATCGGGGTACGCATAATTATCACCGATGAAAAGGGGCCATCCGAAGAAACCTGCTTGTCGCGCTTGATTGAGTTCATCGTAGCCTCTGGGTCCGCGCGGACCATCGCCACCTGCATCGGGACCAACGTCACCCCAATACAAAAAACCGGACTTTTGATCGACGCTGATGCGCCAGGGATTGCGGCAACCCATCACATATATTTCAGGCAAACCGGCCGAACCATCTTTCGGAAACAAGTTGCCATCGGGAATCTCATAGGTTCCATCGGGTAATGGTCTGATACGCAGTACCTTGCCATTGAAGTTCTTGGCATTCGCGGAAGTGCGGCGAGCATCAAATGCCGATTTTCCGGGGCGCTCATCGATCGGTGCAAAACCTTGTGAATCGCCAAAAGGATTCGTATTATCACCGGTGCCAATATATAGATCGCCATTGGGACCGAACTCAAGTGCTCCCGCATGATGGCAGCATTCCTTGCGCTGTTCTTCATAGGTCAATAATACTTTTTCGCTCGTCAAATCCAGTTTGCCGTCGACTAGCGTAAAACGGCTTATATGCTGGCCTGAAAAGTTGGGGGGTGAATATTGCAGAAAGATCCAATTCGTTTTCTCAAAATTGGGATCCAACGCCAAACCGATCAATCCATTTTCTTGTTCAATCGTTACAGGCAATTCACCAACCAAACTGACTTGATTGGTGCCCGGATCATACACTTTGAGTTGACCGGTCAGTTCGATATAAAAGACACGTCCATCCTTCGCAATCGACAACTCCATCGGCCTCAACATACCTGTGACCAGGTGAGTTATTTCAAAACGGGCCGGATTATATGTTTCGTCGGCCTTCAAGGTGTAGGCAGCGAGCAACGTCATCAATAGAAAAAAGTGGCGCATGAATGGGCGTACCTATAATGTGCTGGCGATAACGTGCTGGCGACACAGCGCTGAAATGAAATGGAAAGCGCCAAAAATTTTTCAGCGCTCGCAGGGGGTGGCTCAGCGGGTGGGAGTAAATCAATGCTACTTGTGATCATGATCAGCGTGCTCTTTGTCAGAACCATGATGATCATGAGGCGATCCCTGGAACATCGGGTGCTTTTCATCGCCACGCGCGATGAGGAAAGCCATCAGATCCAGGATTTCTTCACGAGTCAACTTGTCGAGCAATCCTTTGGGCATGATCGATACGGGTGACTTCTTTCGTTCCATGATATCGTCTTTGGAAATCACGACCGGTTCAGCTTTCGCTAATGGATTCTCGATCAACTCGATCGAATCGGTTGTCTCCTTCAAAATCATACCGCTCAAGGCTTGCCCATCTTCGGTAAGAATCTGATAGGTTTGGTACTTCTCTTCGATCTTTTTCGAGGGTTCCAGAAGCGATGTCAAGATTTCGATCGACGTCATCTTAGGATCTAGCTTAGTCAGATCGGGCCCGATTGCCACTCCGAGATCACCGGTCTTGTGGCAAGCGACACAGTTGGCGACCTTGAATACTTGTAAACCATTGCCATAAGACCTTCCCCCCTGCAGTGCCTCTACCGAGGCCAACAAATCTTCTTGCTTCCATTCGGTTCGGGGTCGGCGATCTTTCAGAAGCGCATCTTGCGACTCCAACTTATTACTGGCCAAGTATCCATCTGGATCCGCCAGATACTTATCCATGTCCTCGACCACGTACATCGCACCAAACATGCGCCGCCAGTGCCCGGGATAGGTGCACACATAGGGATAGACACCGGTCTTCGAAGGAACCTTAAAGCTGAGCTGCTGAATTTGTGCGGGTTGCAGCAAACGACTCGACAATAAAATTTGGTCGGATTGCGGTACGTAGTGCCGAGCCGCTGCGCCCGCATCCTGTGCTGTCGCCTCGGCAGATAGTCCAATCTCTTCCATCGAACCAGGCTGAGCGATCACCAAATTGTGCGGCATCATGTCACTGTTTTCAAAGATAAACTCGACCGGTTTGCCTGCCTCCACAATCAATATCTCCTGATCGTAAGACATTCGTTCGAGCAATGTGCCAAGCCTTATGACTCGCACACCCAGTTCCCTCAGTTGCTTGCGCGCTGGCGGAATCGACTGCACTGGCAGCAAACTGATGAGTGACTCGCCAAACTCCATGGCATCCAAAACGGCTGGCGAAGTACGACCTTCCGTTGGTACCGATGCCACATACTTCATTACTTCGCCAAGAAGTCGCGGAGCTTGATCGATCGGCCAAGAGTTTTTCGGCAGGCGTCTCAGCGCACGGATCGCAGCCACTCGTTCATTGCGTTCTGCGACAAACGGCGACAGCAAAGCGAATGTCTCTGTCTCGCGACCACGAACGGAAGCCAGCCCTTCCATTGCAACCCGGCGGATGACCCCTTCGACTCCACCTGATTCCAATTGAAAAACGCTGCTCTCTTGGGGAGCCGGAATATTCTTTTGCTCGAAAATCGGGCTGCGAGATTCATCCAGTACCAACAGCGTGAAACCTTGAAGACGATCCGCGAAGTTTTCACCACGATTAAATATCTCGATGCGTTCAATCGCTGATGGTTCCCCAAGATCCAACTCCCACCAGGGATTTTGAGTATTTTCCTCGCTGTGTGTTTGACCGTTGTTACCATAGATGGGACTCTTGTTTCCGTCTATCGCGCGGGCAGCATCCCCTCCATAACCGACATTGATTTGTGTCGCTTTACCGTTGCGGGCAATATTGCGATCGCCGCTATAGACCTCGACCTCAGCTAATGTCAATGTTCCTTGTCGGGGCAACTCGATTCGCACATATCGTCCGTACGATCCTTTCTTGCCACCGGTCGCCGCAGCTAGCTCGGTCGGCAAACCTTGCAGAAGTGGTACGACTCGATCGTAGAGCGTCGATCTCAAACCTGTATCCGAAATCAATGGCATTGCCCGGATCAAATCGCGCAAGCTCGCCACATTGCGACTGGCTAGCGTCCAAACTTTATCGGTCGATCGATCAACCGCGATTAAGCCAAGCAGCCCGGATTGACGAATCACGGGGGACTTTGCCCCAATTGCAAATCGTTCCAGTTCATTGCGAATCAAACCGAGCTGTTCGCTCCCTTGAGCTCCGAGAATGCGAACCAAGTCAAAGACCACGCTATCATCGATCGGTTTTGTTCTCTCATCGATCTGTTGAATAATGCGAACTAATTCCTGAACAGGAGTCCTATTGTTTCGGTTTGCAAAATCTCGAACGGCATTGAGTCGAATTTCGTCGCTCACATTGGCTCGCGTCACCAACTGGCGACTCACCTCTGAACTTGCGGGCAGCTTTAAAAGAGCCTCGGTCGAAAGTTGTTGATAATAAAAATCCCAACCCTCTGGTGTGGTCATGGACAAAGTGCGACCTTGGTCCACTTCACTCTTCCAATAAGGCTGCAAGACGCGTTCCGTTTCGCGAATCACATAGTCGAGGAAGCGATCGATGGGACGATTTTTGGCAATTAATACCACCTCGATCGCGAGAGGGTCGCGCAGAAAACTTGCAGCGCGAACTGCTTCCATGCGAACACGTGGATGCTCATCAGCCGCCATTTTCCTTAACAAATCTAGCGTTTGGTCGGTTTTCTCTCGCCAGTAACAGAGCACAAAGGTCGCCGCTGCTCTGGCGCGAAAGTCGGGGCTTGTCAACATCCGCTGGAGCAATTGCTGATCGAACACATTATGGTGTTGATGAAGCCACAGAGCCTCCATCCTATGATGTTCGTGTTCCGGATCCTTAGGATCAAGCGATTGGATCCACGTCTTAAGTAGCTCCATGACTCGTTCCGTTCGCCGACCACTTAGCTCCAGCTTGGCTCGATAACGCACACGATTGTCGCGCGACTTGAGCAGTTCGAGCAGTTGATCAATCGGTTCATTGGCAATTTTCACAGGGGGACTCAAGGGTCGGCCTTCGTAGGTGACACGGTAGACGCGTCCATGCGTCTTATCGCGATTGGGATCGCGTAGATTGTGTTGCATGTGTCCGATGATTGGATTATGCCAGTCCACGAAGTAGATGGCACCATCTGGCCCAACCTCAACGTCTGCCGGCCTGAAGTTAGGATCGGTCGAGGAAACAATCGGCTCCATTTCATCCGCTGAAAAACTCGCTCCATCGTCTTTAATCTTATAGCGCAGAATACCCAGGAAACCGATCACATTATTGACCAGTAAGTCTCCCTGCATTTCTTCTGGAAAATGGGAACTCGAGAGAATCTCCGTCCCCGAACAAGGTCTGGTTCTCTGCTGATAGACCGTTGGTGCTCCTCCATGTTTATCGGGAAAGTTCAGGTGGGTGCTAAAGACCTGACCATGATAGGGAACCGCGCCAGTTCCATCATGCACAATATCTTGTCCCCAGCGATCGAAGACGTGTCCGTGAGGGTTGGCGAATCCATACGATGTATAGATATCAAAATCTTGTTGGCGCGGGTCGTAACGAAAAACGGCTCCATTGGCAACACGTTGCACAGGCCCATACGGTGTTTCGACTTGCGTATGATGAAATGTCCCCTCTTGGAAATAGAGCGCTCCCCCGGGATCTAAGGTGAATGAACTCGCAGCGTGATGGGTATCCGCTGAATCCAACCCGCTCAGAACACGCAACTTGACATCGTATCGATCATCACCATCGGTATCTTTCAAAAAAAGCAGATCGGGTGTTTGCGCTACCAAAACGCCGCCATTCCAAAACTCAAATCCAGTTGGATTATGGATATCGCCAGCAAAAGTAGTGCACTTGTCTGCCTTCCCATCTCCATCGGTATCTTCAAGAATGAGTAATTTATCATCCATCGGCTCTTTGGGTTTCCAGTGTGGATAGGTTCGCCATGCGGCCACCCACAATCGTCCTTTGGTATCCCAAGCCATTTGAACTGGATTAACCAATTCGGGGAACATTTCTTCTGATGCAAAGAGATTGACTTTCATCCCTGTGCCGGGCGTCATCTTCTGGATCGCTTCCTCACCGGATAGAAATAAGTGCTCACCGTCGGGTCCATCGCCTGGCTTGTTGCTGATGACCGGAATAAAAGGTGGTGTGTTGGAATCGTCCACCCGATAATCTCGGCCTGCTGCAGAATCTTGGCCTGCTGCAGTTGCCCAAATCTTGGGGTCGCGGTTCGCCGTCATGACGTCCAAGACTTCCATCTCCCGCTGAGCCACATCGCGATTACTTTGATTGTCGACGAATCGCAGATCGGCTCGCCCTCCAAAAATGCTGAATCCATCCGTCGTGCGATAACGCTGAAACCAGTAAAAGTTTTTATCGACTACCGCTTTTCGAATGGCTTCAATCTTTTCATCGGGGATCGTGCTGGCGATGCGAGAGGGAATCAATCCGCGAACCATCACCTGGGACACCAGTTCGTTGCCTCGCGTGGTCAAATGAATTCCATTGATTGTTAAGGGTGTTTTTTCTTTTGCATAAATCTCTAACGTGGGCTGGAACAAATCGACAAAGTAAATATTGTTTTCCTTGGCGACTTCGGCCATCGCCGCGGTATACAATTCAAGCAGTTGGTTGTGGGATTTTCCGTCGGGCAAGTTTGGCGTTTCTAGATCTTCGTGGGCGATCGGGGAAAATAAGACTAAGCGCGTTGGTGATGCGCCAAAATCTTTACCCTCGATTTGATTTATGAAATTCTGAAGCTTACCACGGAAAGACTCGACTCCTTCTATCCCCGCATAGGCTTCATTGGATCCGAAAAACGCTAGGACCACATTGCTTTTCGTCCGACGCAACCATTCCTCAGGCGATCCAAAATCTTGCGACCGCAAACGCAAATCCAATTCGTCACCCGAAAAGCCAAGATTCCGAAACGACATCTGCAACTCGCTCAAATAAGCTTGCAGCCTCGCTTCGAGGTAACCATCATGTTGTTCTCGATCGGCCAGCGTATTTCCCAAAATGGCGATGCGATCTCCCGCTCGAAATCCAAAATCCTCTGCGGAGATCGGGTTACCCAGAAATGCGGCGAGTAGTGAGCATAACGCGAGAGAAAAGCGAATCATTACGTCATGTATCCTGACAAGAGAGTAGCACGGGTAGGAAAAAGCTCAGCCGCAACCTAAAAAAGGCTGCGGCTGCTGGGTGACTTAAGACGGGCACCAAAGATGCTATTAGCCAATTTTGTTTGGTCCTGCGACATGCAGATAGGCATGCACATGGGGAGCACCGCGGAAATGGCAAACGAACGATGGTCCTTCGATTCGCCAGATATCCCACATGCGATCGTTGCCGAGATCACCTTGCTGGTAAAATGCAAAGCGCAGTTGCTCCAGCCCACCGGTGGCGGCGATGATCGCCATCACTTCACTGCTATCTTGGTCCCGATAGGGCGAGAGCAACTTCTGCAAAGTTTCTTTGACAACGCCTTTTTGATCTGCCGTCATCTCACCGACAGCAAGACCTGGGAACGAACCGCTCTTGCCCTGCACTTTTACGCTGGTTTCGGCAGGAGCATCTTTGAGCAGAGCCTTTTCCGCCTGTTTCGAATCGAGCGCTGCAAAAACCTTATTGACCTGAACGGTTTGATGATAGAAGAGATTATCCTGGGCGCTGGACTCTTCCCCATGTCCGTAAACAATCGGCCCACCAAAAGCCATATTCTCAATCGAATTGCCATCCGCACGCAGCGTTAAATGACGGCCCGTGATGAGGCATTCGAAAGGATCTTTACCAGATTCACCTCGACTCGGGTTACCAAAGATCGCCAAACTGTAGGCACCAATACCGCCATCATCTTCATCGAGTTGCTGCATCAACTTTTTATGACCCTCTTCACTGGTCACTCGGCGAACGATCTCGTCGATCATCGCCTGCTGCTTATCGTTGTAAAAATCGCTGCCGATCAACGGTTTTGTTACATGCCAATTCGCATTGACTCGCACACGGACCGGATCGTTGATGTCAAAACAAATCGTCTTCTTTTGAGCCTCTGATAAACTGTTAAAAAGTTCTCCGATTACGGTCTCCGCATCATTACCCGCAGACGTTCCCGCAAATATTCCCCGCGGCAACAACGCCAAACCTGCTAAGGTAGCAGAAGTCGTTTGCAAAAATTGCCGCCGTCCTTGCGACTCGGGACGAGAGTTGGGTGATTCGTGTGAGGCTGACATAACGCGACTCCTAGAAGGATGAGGGAGGAATTGGACAGGGTGGGATTTAGCACAAGATTACTTTTTGGGTTGAATCACCTCAGGAAGTGGTTCACCCTTTTTATAAAACTTCATCGACACAGAATTCACGCAGTGACGAACATTCTTTTTCGTAAAGCCTTCCCCTTCGAAGACATGGCCTAAGTGACCGCCACAGTTCTTGCACAAGATTTCAACCCGATAACCATCCGCGTCCAAATGACGCTCGACAGCACCCTTGATCTCGTCATCAAAACTTGGCCAGCCACAATCGCTCTCGAACTTTGATGTGGATTCGTAAAGGGGAGCATTGCAACGGCGGCAAACATAAGTTCCCGCCGATTTATTGTCGGTATATTCGCCTACGAAGGGTCTCTCTGTTCCCTTTTTCAAAATAACCCACTGCTCGAACTCCGTCAGCGGATTGTATTTCGACTCTTGCTTGTCCTGAGCCATTTCTTCGTCCTTTTGCTGTTCCTTTAATGGTGAATCGGCTGCGACCACCGCTGCATCGCTTTCTTTGGAGTCCGGATCTTTCGCGGAATTCCCACTGGTCTCGCCTCTGCTTGCTTCATCCTCGGTTGCCCCATCCTCGGTTACTTCCGTTTTGGACTCGCTCTGATTGGAGCTTTCCGCAACCGTGCTGATCGATTCCTTTGAATTCGCCCCTGACTCCTGACGAGTACAACCTACGAATGCCAATCCGCAAACCATCCATGTGGCTAACAACAGATTGCGCAGACCAAAAGCAAATTGGATTTTGAAATTCATGCTGAGGTGCTCCTTCTCTAATGTATTGCCGACGCAGCATACCATAATCTGACTGAACAAGCTATTTCTCCAAGAGCGGTTTCAGCCAGCGAAAAACATCGGGGAGTGCTACCTGGACAATGCCCAAGTGCTCAACCGCCTCATAGATTTCTTCGCGAACCACTCCTCCTTCTTTACGACAACTGCTCGCAAATTGTTGTACGCCTCTTTTGCCAAAATCCCGATCACCCGCCCCCGCGAATACCGGGAGCGCTTTCCAGAGTTCCCGTTTTGAGATACCTCGCCCACCACCCAAAATCACCGCCCCGCGAACCATACCCGCTTGGCCTCGTTCCACTTGAGCAATTGTTTGAGCGGCTCCCATCGAATGTCCCAAGACGGCGACTCTCTCGGTATCGATCGAAACGTGCTGCGACAATTGTTCTAGCATTTCTTCCACCGAGAGCACACCGCCCAACAATGGTTGTCGTGGGCAAACCAAAACATAACCGGCCTGCTGGGACAGCGATACAATTTCACCCGCTCCATAGGCATCAAAAAACATGTTCTCGCTTCCGCCAGCTCCATGAAAGGCAAAGAGCACCGGCATTTTGACCGCCGCAGTGTCTGGAATAGAAACACGCACGACCGTACTCGATTTGTTGCCATCCAACTCGAACCAAAATTGCCCCGGCAAATAAGCTTGCTCGAGCTTCGGTAGGGTCTTGGCATCCTGAATCCAATTTTCAACGGACTGCAAAATCTGATGGGCGGGATAGTCCGTCTCCAACGAACGTCCATTCTTCAAATCGCGCAAGAGATTCAACATCAACTGAATACTGCGCTGATGTGTTGTTGGCTCTTTCGTTTTCTGCTGCTCAAAATCCGCTTTGGCTTTAGCTAATCGCGATTCCAAAGACTTGCTGCGAGAAATGATCTGATTCGGCAATCGCCAGCTCACCGTTTCGCGCTGAAAGGTGACAGCGACTCCCCAATCCCCCTCGGCGAGATCTTTGATGGAGACTTTTTCTTTGAAGGGAAACTGCGAAATCGATTTGGTCTCGGAAGATGCACGCTTACCGTCGCGATCCAACAACTCAACTTGCACCTTCACCGGCAAGGACAAGACGGTTTTCGCATCATATGCTGCTGCCAGCTCAATCTCGAACTCCGCTGTCTCGGTGTCGTACCAATGCCGATCGATATTGAGCCGCAGCGGTATCAGCGAGGACGCTTCCGCTTGCTGCTCCTCCGGCAGAAGTTTCAGCCACGCCTCATCGATCGATTTCTCGGCGTTTGCAAACGACATTCCGAAGAACGCTTGCACCGCCCGCTCCAAACTCGGCAGCACAGCGCGGCGCGACTCCAGCTCCGACATATTTTGCTGGAAGGCCGTTTCGAACCCAATGACTTGCTTGCCCAGTTGATAACGCGCCTCCTGTGCGTATACGCCCACAGAAACGCCCATGCTCAGGAAGTCAATGCACAGTAAGCCTATGCACGTTAAGAATAGACCGAATGTCGAAAGCCTCATAAGCCACCTACGCTGCTGAAAGCGAACCAGGATTAGTGCAGCTTCTTAGTTTAAGAAATCGAAAAGCGATTTACCACCTCCAGAACCCCCCCCTACTAGCAGTATATCTGAGCCATTTTTGGCAATTGCGCGAATTTGGTACTGAATTCGCGTGAAGTCGGGGAGTCAACGGTCACTAGAACCCTTTAGCCCCTGCTTGTTTCCGATCCGCTGCTTGTTTCCGATCCGCTGCTTGTTTCCGATCCGCTGCTTGTTTCCGATCCGCTGATTGTTGCCGATCCGCTGGGCAAGGTTTTACTGGCTCTTCCCTCCGCCATTGTTACTCTTTCGACCAAGCCTGTGAGGTTACCGTGGAACCCATACTCTTTCTGCTGGCCATTGCACTATTATTGCTTTTGGCCATATCTCCGATTCTCGTGCATGCTCAGTTGCGGCAAATTCGGAATGAACAGCAAACCGGCTTTTACCATTTATACAACTATCTCGAGCAAGTCCATCGTTCGATCAAGTCCCAAGTAGCGTCGACGGCTTCGGAAGCCGCTGCGGCAAAAAGTGCCGAGCCAACTGCAGAGCCAACTGCAGAGCCAACTGCAGAGCCAATCGCCGAGCCAATCGCCGAGCCAATCGCGGAGAGTGTGTCGCTGCCGACGGCTCGGGTTCCTATTCCTGCTGAAACACCTCCTCTGAAAAAAGCTGCAGCGACCCCTGAAGAACCGGTGGCAGCGGACTTGGTACCCTACCCTGTTACCTCGGTTCCCGACATCACTCCCATTCACACCTACTCCACTTCTCGAGATGCGGACCGAAAGCGTGATCAAGGCCAGGCCAAGCCGGAGCGTACACCATCTGCCCTGGAATTGGCTGCTCGCGACACGCTCAAGAAAATTTGGAATTGGATTATTGTCGGCGAGGAACATATACCCAAAGGTGTCTCCACGGAATTCGCAGTTGCCAGCCAGTGGCTGCTGCGGATCGGTATTGTGATCTTGATTGTGGGTATTGGATTTTTCTTAAAATACACCATCGATAAAGGCATACTGGGTCCAACCGCTCGAGTGATACTCACGACGATTGCGGGTTTTGGAATGTTGATTGCCGGGACACAACTTTTAGGTCGGCGTTATCATGTCTTGGGCCAGGGTTTGCTGGGTGGTGGCTTTGCTGCACTCTATTTTTCCGTCTTCGCGGCGCATCAATTCTTCTCGATGATCGAAGCGACGCCTGCCTTTATCCTCATGGCTTGCATCACAGCCCTAGCCGGTGGCGTCTCTGTTCGATTCAATTCCATGCTGGTCGCTGTGCTTGGAATCATCGGTGGTTATGGAACCCCCATCGTGCTCGAATCACAATCCGTTGTTTTCCCAGCTCTACTGGGATACATGTTGGTACTGGGTTGTGGGGTTTTCGCGATCGCCCTCTACAAAAACTGGCCGCTGCTTCATTACTTGAGCTTCGTCGCTAACTATGGGTTGTTCTTTTTGTCGATGCAAGCTTACGAGATTTCCAATTTCGCCGAAGTCTATCCATTCGTCATCGGTTTCTTTGTTCTCTTTTCGACCATGTCTTTCGCCAATCGGCAACTGCGAAGCGAGGCGACGCAGCTGCTCGATTTGCTGGCTCTCTTGATCAATACGGCGATCTTTTTCGGTATCTCTTATCGCTTGATCGATGAGGCGTATGGCCGAACCTGGATAGCGGCAGCCACGATCGGCTTGACCGTATATTTTGCTGGCCATTTCTTCGCCCTGCTACAGCGTAAGTTCGTCGATCGCAATTTGCTGGTCGTCTTTTTCGCCCTGGCCAGTTGCTTCTTAGCTACTACGATGCCGCTCGTCTTATCGCGCCAATGGATTACCGCGAGTTGGTCGCTACAGGCGTTGATGTTGCTGTGGATCGCGCTTCAAATGCGCAGCGGTGTCGTCCGGACCATCGCTTATGTTTTGTTTTCCTTGGTCTTGGTCCGGTACGCTTTCCTGGATCTTCAGCGGACGTTCTTTGGTGTAGGCTGGGCAACCACCGCCAACATGCCTTGGAGTCCTTATTTGCAATTGCTGCTCAGTCGCATCGTCGCCTTTGGCGTGCCGATCGTTTCTCTTGCACTAGCCTATCGCTGGACGATCGCGCTACCCAGCGCCGAAACCGATTCGACGACTGCCACTCCAACGATGGAGCAACGGCTGCTCTTTGGTTTACGGGATCATTGGATCATGAAATGTTTGCTGGCGGGAACGCTCGTGATCGGTGTTGTCTATCTGCACTTGGAAGTATCGAGGTCTGTTGGATATGCTTATCCAGCCGCGACCAACGCCATGCTCACTCTCCTGTGGCTCGGTTTTTGCGGGATTCTGGCAATGCTCTGGACCCAATACAAAAACGATGTGCTCATGGCCTGCACCATCGTGGCGACAATGATCGTCACTGGAAAAATACTGTTCTACGATGTTGTTTCGGGATGGGAACTCTCTCCTGAATTCCTCTATGCGGGCGAGTACTCTTTCCGCGATGCTGCCATGCGACTGATCGATTTCGCAGCTTTAATCAGTTTCGCCTCATTGATGATCCTGTTGCTTGCCAATCGTCAGACGCCGAAGTTCACAAAACCGTTTTTCTTGTCCACAGCACTCGGAGCGTTGTTCGTCTACACAACGCTGGAGTTAAACAGCTTTCTCCATTATTTTTATCCAGGCTTCCGTTATGGCGGTATCTCTATCCTCTGGGCCCTGTTCGGACTGGTCTTCCTGGTTCGAGGTATCACTAACGATAATAAGATCATCCGTTATGTTGGACTCCTATTGTTTACCATCGTTTCTCTCAAGGTCTTCTTTGTCGATCTTGGGAATCTCGATCCGATCTACAGAATCATCGCTTTTGTGATCTTAGGTCTTATGCTGCTGATGGGTTCCTTTCTGTATCTCAAGCACCGTGAACGATTTTCGACTCAACACGATATCCCCTAGGCCAATCCCAATGAAACGTTTCTATTTTTCGCCGCTTTCCATCGCACCGCTTGTTGGTTTGCTTGCCCTCTCTACTCTTGCGTCCCATTGCGTTAGGGCGCAAGAGTCCCCTTCTAACACTCGCTCAGCCTATACCAAGACGATCGATCTTCCCTCGCAATCGACGGAACAGTTCGCATCGATCCTTTTGGATGAGGAAATATATTCCGGTTCTACCGAGTCCTATAGCGACTTGCGAATTTTGGATTCCGCGAATAAAGAGATCCCCTACCTCGTGCACCGGAAATTTAAAGAGAAGCTCACGACCCGCCAGGAATCCACAACGATCCACAAACCGCAGGTCCGGCCACTCGAAGATAATTCCCTCGAAATCAGCTTCACGATTGATCGTGAGAAACATCCCCATTCGATCGATGGCATCGCGTTAAAGACGTCCATTAGCGATTTCGAGCATCGAGTCAGCGTCGAAACGCGCACGGGCGATAATAGCCCATGGCGTACTCTAGTGACTGACGCTTTGATCTATGATTATTCCCGGTACATGGATGTGAGGAATCTGGAGGTTCCCTTTACAGAGAAATCCTCCAACCCAGCCGAAGTTCAGTTTCGAGTTTTGATTGAAAAGGTCACTCAAGAGAAAGAGTCTCAGTTTCTCGCTTTGACGCGTACCGTAAAAAACGGTGTGCAAACCAAACAAGAAGAGACATTGGCTATCAATCGAGAGAATCTACATATCGACTCTCTATCGTTTTGGCAAAAAGTTGAATCCTTCAGCTCAACGGAACCTGTATGGGTCGACTACCCGATTCAACTAGACCGTCGCAGCGAAGATGAAAAAAACAAAACGACCGTGATTGAATTCAGTTCTAAACGTCAGCCTCTGAGCCATTTGCAAGTGATAACCGAGGATAGCAATTTCCATCGCAAGGTCACTCTCTATGCGGTCGATGCAGAGCCCGCGCGGGATACCCTCGTCAAACAGGACCGAGTTTTGACCCACGGTTCTATCACCAAGATTTCATTGCCTAAGAATTCACGATCTGACCTGGCAATCGCATTCCCCGCCACGCGGAGTTCACGCTATCGACTGGTCATCGAAAATGGCGATAGCCCTCCGCTGAAAGACATTTCCCTCAAAGCAGATGGGGAGACCTACGAACTGTTATTCTTGATGGCTCCCAATCAAAACTATTCGCTCACCTATGGAAATCCTTTACTGACCACCCCTAACTATGACCTCCTGGCGATTCGTACAGCCCTGGATTCAAAGATCCCAGCAATCCGTGGTCGACTGGGGGCAGCTAAACCGATTAGTCTGGTGGATCCTCGCCCGACCTGGGAAAGATTGCTGGAAAATCGGTTGCTATTAGGATGTCTCTTCACGCTACTGCTGGGTATTCTGGGCTGGACTCTTTACCAAGCCTCCAAGCGACTTGCGTCCATCGAGCCAACATAACGGCGAAAATCCAGCCGACACTATTTTTTGCCGGATAACTTCGGTTGCAGGCGTTGTCCTAATCGCAAAGACATTTCGAATTTCTTACGATAGTGCCCATTGGAAGCTGAATCGATTCGACAACAACTTGTGCACTGCCATCTATGGACACGCGACAACGACCTCAGCAGATTTTTGATCATGAACGCTTGCCCGATATTCAATCGTTTGCTACGCCAGGCGATCGCTTTCCATTCTGGAGTCGATTGATCGCATGCATCGCAGTATCGACCATTTTGGTGATCGTCGCAGGCTTGAAAGCCTTTAGCAATTCCGACAATCCACTTGCCAAGCTGACCAGTGGATTGATGCTGCTTGTCCTGGGCCTGGGCTTTGGCACGGTGGTCGGACTCGTCTGGGTCGGAGCGGACTACTTAGAATTCAGAAATCAACGAGGCTTAAGAACGCACCCCATTTTTGCGAATCTCTTTTGCATGGGCTTATCTTCTGTCATGATTTGGGCGATCATGACCTTCCCCCTCATTATCGTTGGGACGTTTCTCTTTATGGTCCTGACTTCGCAATGAGCGGAGGATTCGCCTATGCGTTCCGCCAAAAGAATCTTCGCCACAGCACGTTCTTTTGGTACGGCTGTGGAGTTTAGTCTTAGCATTTGAGCGGCAGCAGTTTGACGTCCTATTTCTTTGCCGGCATCTTTGCGCCGACTGCTTTCCGCCAAGCGATCATCTTGGCATGTAATTCCTCTCTCTTTTCCGGCATGTCGGCGGCGAGATTTTTGGTTTCACCCAAGTCATCTCGCAGATTGTATAATTCCAATCGTCCATCCTCAAAAAACTCCATCAGCTTCCAATCGCCGGCAATAATCGTTCCTACCGGCGTCGTGCGCCACTGATCCTTGCCGGCACCTAAATAGCCGGGAAAATGCTGGTAAATCGCTTCACGCTTCAGATCTGCCTGCGGATCGCGCAGCAAAGGAATCAAGCTTTCGCCGTCTAAATTGTGTGCTGGTCTGGGTGCCCCGCTCATCTCAAGTAGTGTCGGAAAGACATCGACATGAATCGTCGGCACATCACAAACCGAACCTGCTTGAGTCACTCCTGGCCAACGCACAACAAAAGGATCGCGCGTGCCACCTTCGTATAAACTTCCTTTACCGCTGCGCAGTGGCTGGTTATCGGTAACGTCGCCCGATTGTTTGATGCCTTCGCGCACGTATCCACCCACACCACCATTATCGCTTGAAAAGATAACGATCGTGTTATCGCTCAATTTCAACTCATCCAAGATTCGTAGTATTCTGCCAACACTTTCATCCACACTGTAAATCATCGCTGCATAGGTTGGATTGCTGTGCCCGCCAGCTCCAGGCTTCGCTTTAAATTTCTCGATCAATTCTGGTTTGGCCTGATGCGGTGAGTGCACGCCGAAATGCGGCAAATAGAGAAAGAAGGGCTCTGCGCGATGTCGACGAATAAATTCCTCGGCGCGATCGGTCAAGAAGTCCGCCAAATAGATTCCCGGCGGTACATCGACCTCGGGATCCGTTTCGAAATCAAAGTGCTTTCCGTTTGAGACAATCGCTTCCTCAAAACCTCGCTTGCTCGGATGGCGCTCAGCGCTATTGCCTAAATGCCATTTACCAAACATGCCGGTGCGATAGCCGATGGATCGCAGTTGGTCCGCAATGGTGACTCGGTCGGCAGGGAGAGCAATCACATTTTCCACAGGTTGCAGCGGTCGCGATTTCCAATCAAACCGATCAATATTGCCCACGGTATAGATACCCGTCCTGGGCGAATATTGCCCAGTCATCAGTGCGGCTCGCGTCGGCTGGCAATTCTGACAATTGTGATACGCGGTGAATTTCAGCCCACTGGCAGTCAAGCGATCGATGTGAGGCGTTTCATAGTATTGGCTTCCATAAGCTCCCGTATCAGTCCAGCCCAAATCATCGGCCAGAATATAGATAATGTTTGGCTTGGATGCTTCAGATTTGCTGTTGGGCTGTTCGTTGCTAAAAGCCTTTTCATTTTGTAGGCAACAAAGCACTAGACCCGCGACCAGCAGCACCCAGAACCTGGGAAATAAAATCAACACGCCAGCTATCCTTCGAAAACAGAAAAAAATTTTCAATAAAGATTGTGACCGCGAGGACAACTCGCGGTGAAAACTTTTTTGTGCACCTGAAACCTTCAGCCTTTAGCCTACTATGACCGAGGCGACTGAATCCAGTGGGCGATATCGCGAATGACCACTTCAGCCACATTGGCCTCTCGAAAATACTCCACCGGTCGACAAGGTCCCTCCCCCGACATGAACAAGTGATTCAATTTCGGATATTTTTTAAGGGTAACATCTATATGACCGGTCAAGCCTTTTTCCCAGGCGACAATATCTTTGTCGATCACCTGATAATCCCTCTCTCCCTGCAGCAGCAACCAACGGGCTGGAATTTCTCGAGCCAGTTGGGGCGCATTGTATCCCCGAAGATCGAGCCAATAAGCGGGTGGTATGGACAAGGGTAGTTGCGATGCGGGCGTCGTTTTGGATAGTTCTTCTCCCTTAACCCGCATCACTTGCTGGCGAACTTTTTCGATTTGCTCGCTTTCTTCGGGGCTCACCTCACCATCCACCTCCGCCAAGTAATGCACCTGCTCCAGCACTAAATCCTCCAGCGGCCGGGCTGAACCCGCTAGACTCACCAGACCGGCAATCGGTTTCCCCGCTGCGTAAATTCGGGGCAATAACCAACCTCCCAAACTATGTCCGATCACAAAAATTCGCTCAGAATCAATTCGGGGATCTGCCCGCAGCCAATCCACAGCGGCCGCAGCATCATGCACCGTCTCTTCATCAACCGTTAGCGAACTTAATGTCAGCGTAGCCATCAGCGGATAATGCTTTGTTCGCTTCTCATACCGAACTGCGGCGATACCGAGCGACGCGAGTCCTTCGGCGATATCACGGAAGGGTTTATTGGGACCGATCGTCTCATCTCGGTCGCTCGGGCCCGAACCCTGGACCAGCACCGCGGCAGCAAACTTGCCCTCCCCTTTCGGTAGCGTCAACGTCCCTGGAAGTTTTAGTAACCCCTTGCCCACTTGAATCTCTTCAGACTCAAACAGAGCCTCATTGACATAATTTGGAGTTCGATAAGTACCCGGTACCGCGATAAAGTAACCTTGAACTTTGCGGTTTGCATTGAGTGAAATCCGCGCCTCCAATGTTCCTTGCTCAAACCGACAGAGTATGCGAACTAGCGTACTCCCATCCCTGGATTCGACCAGCGGCGGTTGATGGTCAAGATACTTTCCATACTGCGTGGATAGTCCTTGCCAAGTTTGCTTGAGTGCTGCGGCGGGCAAGACTTGCTTCATCACAAAATCAAACGACTCGGTTGCCTTGCCATAGTGACCATTTGCAGTAGCTTCCAAAAGTTCCAGCGCGATTTGCTCCGGCGAGGCAGCTATCTCCTGGAGTGGTTGTTCCCCCACCTTCTCCTTTGGGCTTGAAAGGGACTTTTTTGTCTCTTGCCCGACCAGCACATCGGATACGGCGCTCAAGAGGCCTATAGCCAGTGCGACCCCCATGATGGCCCACCGCATCGATTCGCTCGCTCGACATCGCATCATAAAAGCACACCCCTGATTTCACTCCCCGCCCTGGCCAAAACAGAACACACGTACACCTATCCAGGCGCACCGTTCTCTGGCAGCCTACCACCCGCTCCGATTCAAAACGGCAAAGCTCTTGTCGATGCGTGGCAGTTGCTTCCCAGGTTAACTCTCGGAATCGCGACTGGCTCACTCCGTCCGCGAATAAGTTACACTTTGTCACAGTTCTTATCCACAGTCCACCAGCAGGTTCGCCTAATCGATTGGTTTGAGCAAGCGATAAGGCCCCCGCGCGATTTAGAACCTCCCGAGAGAGAAGAGTCGTTTCACGCGATTCGAATCAGGATCTGAAAAATTTCTAACAAAATTGCTTAAAACGGAGAGGTGGGCGTAAGAAAATGGAAACACACGTGTGAACTCCCTTAGAGGTCTTTATGAGTCTATGGCCAGAAACCAACGATCAACTCATCGTGAGAGCGAAAAACTCTCAGGATGCTGAAGCCTGGGAGGAACTTGTGTCCGTCTATCGCCCTGTCCTTTATCGCATGGCACGTCGCCATCATTTGTCGCATGAAAATGCGGAAGATGTTATTCAAAGCGTTTTCCTAAGCGTCTCTCGTGCCATTCCTAAATGGCAAGCCAGCGATCAGGGGCCTCGTTTTCGAAATTGGCTCGGCCGAATCACCCGCAATTGCATCCTAAATGTTTTGAGCCGCGCGCGCCCCGATCAGGCCACGGGCAGCACAAGCATCATTGAGGCACTGCATAGTATCGTTGAACACAACGGCTTGGCTGGAGATAAGGATCTCAGCAACAGCCCGATGTCGGGAATCCTTCTTCAAGATATTCGCTCGGAAGCCATACGCAGAGCGGCCTCGCTGATTCAGAAAGATTTCTCGAAACAAACGTGGGAGATTTTTCAGGCCGTGGCGATCGAAGGTCAAGAGCCCAAGGAAGTTGCCCAGGCCTTGGGCGTTTCCGTAGGAACCGTCTATGCGTGCCGCTGCCGAGTGATCGCCAAGCTGCGCACAAAAACGGAAGAACTTTCCCACCTCTGGGAGGAAAAGGAATGAGCCAAGCGACCTGTTTAAAAAATGTGGAGCTTCATCCTTTTTTGGATGGCTCACTGCCTGAGCAGCGCACTGCAGAAATTGAAGAACACTTGGCAGATTGCCCCCACTGCATTCAGCGAATACAAGCTTCAGCGGGCGATCCACAGTGGTGGGACGATGTGAAATTAGCCCTGGGACACTCCGACGAAATTTTTCGTAAACCTGGGGATGATTCGCTGAATCAAGAAATTCTTCTATCGTTGCTCGGCCCAACCGATCACCCAGATCGACTGGGAAGAATTGGTCCCTATGAGATCGTCGGCCTACTTGGCCAGGGAGGCATGGGAGGCGTCTTCAAAGCGCACGATCCCGGCTTAAACCGTTTTGTTGCGATCAAGGTTTTGCTGCCTCACCTTGCAGCTTCCGGAGCGGCCCGAACTCGTTTTCGACGCGAAGGACAAGCCGCCGCCGCTGTGATTCACGATAATGTTCTCCCTGTGTATGCGGTGGACGAATATCGCAGCACTCCCTATCTGGTCATGCAGTACATTCGCGGCATGACACTCCAGCAACACCTAGCCCAACAAGGGCCACTTCCCGTCGAGGAAATATTGCGGATTGGATTGCAAGCTGCTCGCGGCCTGAAAGCCGCCCATTGCATGGGATTGATCCATCGCGATATGAAGCCTTCAAATATCTTGCTCGATTGCCGAGGGGGCCGAGGGGGCCGAGCCGTTCTCTCTGATTTCGGCCTAGCTCGCGCCATCGACGATGCCTCACTGACACGCAGCGGCACCATCGCGGGCACTCCTCTTTACATGTCCCCAGAACAGATACAAGGCAATGGCCTCGATGCTCGCTCCGATTTGTTCAGTTTGGGGAGCGTTCTTTATGCCATGTGCACAGGTCATCCACCGTTTCGGGCTGAATCAAGTTATGCGGTCATTCAGCGCATCGTTCATGATACGCCCAGATCGATACGTGAAGCGATCCCCGAAACGCCAGTTTGGCTCGAACATCTGATCTTCTGGCTGCTAGAAAAAGATCCAGCCAAGCGACCACAAACCGCCCAGCATGTCGCGACCTTACTGCAGACCTGCTTGACGCACATCGAACAACCGACGCTGGTGTCACTTCCAGTGGAGTTGCATAACATCAAAGTGACGAAACGCAACAATAAAGTGAGGCAGATTATGTTAGCCAGCGCACTGTTATCGCTCACCGGAGGCCTCCTGGGTTTCGGGATTCCTTATCTTTTTTCTAGCCCGATGGTATCGGGCCCAACCCCGGCGGCTCCTGCGGCCACCCCCGCCATCCAGGAAGTTGCCGCTGCGCAGGAAGAGGAAGCAACCTCGGACGAGGCGATCGCACCTCACACCAAGAAGTTAAAAGGTTCCACCACAGTTCAAGGTCATAAAGTGGAACTGATAGGCATCGGCAAAGTCGCTGGAGCACCGCCCGTTACGCGTTTTCGTCCCCAGCCCAATCCCGGCGAGTTTACAACTCAACAATTTGGTGACAATAACGCAAATCAGTTCGGTCAGTTTCAGAATTTTGATAATGGCAATGGCGCCGGTGGTGGAGCGGGTGGCTTTGGCAAGACCTTCGCCGGCGGTGGTGGTTTCGCGGGTGGTGGGGGTGGTGGATCGACTGCAGGGGCTACATTCACGCTCCCCAACCAAGGCATCGCACTGAAAATCAGCGAGGCTAAATCCGCTGGTAAAAAGAAAGTAAACCATATCGTTGAACTCGGCTCTGCGGTCAAGGTCGTCGAGGAAGATGGAACAGTTCAACAAGCGACCGACATGGGTCCCATCACTCATACCTGGCCGGAATTTGAAAGGTCATTCCCAGGTTGCCAATGCTTGTTTTTGCATCGACAGCAGCCCATCTCGGAACCGTTCCAACAACTTGAGGCTGAGCTGCATATCACCCCAGGTCGCAAAATCGTAGCTCTCTTCAACGGTGATCGACCACAAAAGAAAAAAGTCAGCGGCGAGGAATTCTCGATTCAGTCCGTTAAAACTTCCCCCCAAGGTGTTCAGGTCGTAGCAAGCTTCCCCATGACCAACCGCATGAAGAAAGCCAACAATCTGCAGGAACGCATGCTGGCTATGATGTCCTCAACCAACGCTTTCGAACTTGAACTGGAAGACTCAAAAGGGATCGTTTACGTGGCGACCGGCAAATCGGGCTCCGGCGGTGGCGGCGGTAGTTTCCAAGCCTTCAGTTTCAATGGCAATACACAAACTCGCTCCTCCCAAAGCCCCGAACCCTCGCTGTCGACCATCACCTTTCAATTCCAACCTCTCCCAAGCAATAACGTGATCAAAAGCATTACCGCCATCCTTCGCGATGTCGAAGGAGAAACCGAGAAAGTGCCATTCACTATCCAAGTCGAATAAGCTTCCACTCTCCCAAAATCGTATCGAAACGGTTTGGAATCTCACGGAGCGAGTGCGAGTTACCTCGCATCGCTCCGCCCCATTTTCACGAAGAACAAAATGGGTATACTCGAAGCGTTAGGGACTTTAGATGGACGTTCCGGTTTAGGTAGGTTAGCAAACAGGGATGTCAACTACAAATTAGATCTTTCGCAGAAACTCCCTGCGACTGGTCTGTCCATCTCCCTACGGACTTCTTTCAATCTTGGGGAGATTCGCGTGAGAGAACAGATGAGAAATGGATGTCTTCTTCTAGCCGTTGCGACGATTCTGAACGCTTTAGCTTGCATCGCGCATGCCGATTTGATTCTGGATATCAATTTTGGAAATCCCGAAACCATTCTGATCGATGACGAAGCGACCGATGGCTTAGGGAATCCTATAGATGGCATTAGTTTGAATCGCTCGCTGGGTTTCGCCGGTGAGTTCTTTGGCCAATCCGTTACTTCGGTCGACGTCAGTTCCAATGGAAATCTTAACTTCAGCGGTGATACCGATTTCATTCCCGAGGGTGGAGCGACTCCCGTTGCCCGAATCTCGCCCCTTTGGGAAGATCTCTATTTGTACCCAACCAGCGGTGCCAGGGTGAAAGAGCATAAAGTGGCCAACACGGTTTATGCTGTCACGTGGGAAAATGCCCCGCTTTACTTAGAGCCTACAACGCAAGTAAAGTTTCAAGTCGCTTGGTTTAACCAATCGATGCAGATCGGAAACTTTCAGTTTCAACCTCAGGATATTGCCTTTAGCTACGATTTCGATCCAAATTCTATATCGATTCTGTACGCCGTCATTGGGCTGAACAATGGCACGGGAGACTTCCAAGCCTTCCATGGTGATTTACCCAATCCCGGTACCCCATTAAACAATAAGCCCGGATTTTTGAACGCTGACGAGGCGCGTTTGGTATTGCCTGTAGGCGTGGGTGATTTCTTTCTTTTTCGACCCGATGGCAATAATGGCTACTTATCGACAAGAGAGAATTTGTTCAGTAGCCAATCTGCGATTCCAGAACCCTCCTCGTGGGCCTTGCTGGCCATCTCCTCTTCGGGATTTTTCCTCTATCGTCGCCTGAGAAAGTCGAAGCCCAAGCCAAGCGATTCCTCAACCTCTTTGTGATGGACTCGCTTGCGATGCAGATTTTTCTGGATTGGCAGTGCCGATGGTTAGTGGAGCTTTCTTAGAAATCGGCGCGTCCAGATTTTTCAGCAAACATTCAACTTCATATTTCCCTTCAGGCAAGTCGCCCGGAATTGGAAAACGAAGATCGAATTGATTGCCGGGTAGAATCCACTTTCCCCAACCGAATTCAAATGCCATTTCCTGATTGGTTTGCAGGTTGCGGAGAATGATCTCGGCGAAAAGCGGAACGTGTGTCTCTCCCGCGTTGACTACTTTCGTTACATAGCAGGGTGTATTTGGATCGCTTACAAATTGCAGGTCGGACAAGGTAACTTGATGTGGCTTGATTTTCCCTGCCAACAAACCAAGATTGAGTTTCGCAACTTTCGAATCTTCACCTTCAATCGGTTCAGGCACAATGTCAAGTGTGACATAACGATTGCGATCTTCTGGAATACCAGAGATCGCGACCGATATTCGCTTTTGGATCCCCGAACCGAGCGTAATTTCATTGGGACGAATTTTAACATCCTTGACTTCTTGACCGTTAGAGTCAAACGCTTTCAAGCTCACGCTTCGTGTTCGCTCGGAGTAATTCTCTACGTGGAATTCGGCAACACGCTTTTCGCCGCGACGATGAGAAACCACTAATTGGACAGGATGGGCCACCACACCGTCGCAGATCTCTTTCATATTGATATCTTGCGCCGAGAATTTATTTCGTGGCACATTAAATCGTATCTTTTGCTTTTTCACTAATTTCCCGAGCACATGGAGAGTCACTTCTCCCTCGTAGTTGGCTGGAAAGAGAAAATCCTCGGGAATCGCTTCCAAAATGATTTCCGAATTTGCCAAAATTCGAGTGGTATAGCGGTCTTGTGTCAGCATGGATCGACGACCGATCGTAGACATGCCGATGCTTCGCTTCTTGCCACCACCACCTGCCACCGCGTAACTGATTTCGGCTTTGAATTCGAAAGGTGTGTTGGCTGGATTCTTCAGCCTGACATGCAAGACGGGCTTGCCCTGGAATTCCTGGCAATTTGCATCAGAGAGTTCTAATACACTTGCCGAATCCGCCTTCCTTCCCTCAACCAACACATCACAGCGCAAAACGTATTGCGTTTTAAATAAAATTCTCGCCTGAGTCCCTTCTTCCGCATCGACGCTGGACTTATCACTTAATTGACCTTCGTCTTGCACTAGAATACCGAAGGAATGAAACGCGGCATCCGAATGTGGAATCGTCACGATACATTCGATCGCTGTTTTCTGTCCCGCTTCCATATTGATGACCTCGGGCGAAACAATCTGTAAACCTTCCTGAATGGAGGCGGTCGGGTCAAACAAAATAGAACCGTCTTCGAACTGCTTCAAAGCGATTGGCGCAACGCGGATGATCGACGGCTTTCCGCCAGCTTGTATTTCGAACTGAGCACTGAGAACATCTCCCGCTCTGCCTCGAAGTTTCTGAATCACAGGTTCAATACGAAATGCGGGTTCCGCCGTGCCTTGAACCACCCGCGACTCTTTCTTTGTATTAGCGTCTGGCGACTGACCCCAAACGAATGCATTTGGGATAAGAAAGGTTGTCAGCAACCAACAGCTCATCGCACATTGAAAAGGTTTATTCACGGTTAATCTCACCTGAGGAAATCTTCGAGAGCAATCACGGCGATATGACGAATTTTGCGATGAATCGAAATGCCAATCAATAACGCACTACCAGACTCGACAATTGCGTTCGTTTCTAACGAATAGCGATCAAACATAGGACATGGATTTGCCAGCGGCTCATCCCCCGCATCAATTGTCTCAACAAAGCTCTGGTATTCGCATTCGAAATCCATGGGGACTCCGTCAAACTTAATGACTGGAGTAAAACTGAGCTCTATACCTTCTGTAGCGGTTTGGACACCTTGGCATAAAATTCCGTTTTTGCTGAACATTGGGGGACTCATGACTTTTTCTTCAGACATCGACAGTGTCCCTTTTTCTTCAAAGTTTGATCGCAACGGACCGTGGGGATGACTTCCGCAGCAAGATGGTTTGGACAAAGCGATGAAGCGGAAAGAATCAATCAATCCATAGGCAAATTTTTGCAAGGGCATTACTCATTTCACTCGCATATTGCGGATCAAAGCGGGAAAGCGTTTTCATCTCAATAGCACAATTTCCAACCCGAAAGCCCCAGATCAATGGCATCGCCGAATTCAAATGCCTATCGCTGCGACCCGTCACTGGCTTCCTAGTTTGGATGGATCGGTTCTGCAGTTGCTTCCGTCACTAAGCGGGGAGAAATAAAGATGGCAACTTCAACATCTTGCTCTTGTCTTTCGACGGTTCGGAACAAGTTTCCGAGCATCGGTATGTCCGATAAACCAACGACTCGATTGACTCTTTCTACAGTCTGCCGCTGGACCAAACCACCAATAACAATGGTTTGACCATCCTTAACATTGACGATCGTTTTCACTTCGCGACGCAGGATGATCGGATAGGGGTTTGAAGTAAGTTCGGGTCTTACATCATTGGTTCGAACGTCTTCACTCACTTCCGCCTTTTCAATATCGACCGAAATGGTATCTCCGCGAATGACGGGAGTGATATCAAGCTTTATACCAGCATTAACGGTCTGAACGTTTTGCCGAAAAATGATATCTGTTCCTGTTGGCTGCAAGCTAAAATAGGTTTCTCTGCCTATCGAAATACTCGCTTTTTCTCCATTTCGAGCAACCACTCTGGGTTGCGCTTTTAGAGTCAAGTAACCCTCTTGCGCCAATAATTTCAAAAAGCCGCTGGTGACGGCGAAATCTGAAAATGCATTCTCATAACCGTTTTTGCTTGCCAGCCCCGAAAAAGATAGACCCGATACGCCAAAGCTCAATGAGGATTGTCCTTCGACCTTCACCGCATGATTCCAATCCATACCATAGCGAAACCCGCTATCGGGAGAAATGAAACAGACGATGGCCTCTAATTGAATCTGTGGAACGGGAGTATCTACCTCCCGAAAACGTGTCACAATCTCATCGCACAAAGCTTGCGGAGCTTCGATGAGCAACAGATTCTTTTTTTCGGTTGAACGGACAAAAGCGTGTTGCTTCTCTGGCAACATGGCGATCAATGATTCCATTGAAAGATACAGCGGTTCGTAATGGACCATCGTGCTGATCATTGGAAAAATTTCGTTTTTGGGATCCGCCGGTCCAATGTAGTACGTGTCGTTTCGCAGCGCGAAATAATACCCAAAAGGAGTCAAAATTCGCTCTAAAGATTGCTCAAATGATTTGGCCACGAAGGCGCAATTCAGTTCTCCTGCGATGGTCTCATCCACGAAAACCTCAACATTGAAGTCCGCGGCCAACTCGTTGATCGCTTCCATCAGGTCGGTGCCGGCGAATTTCTTTTCGTTTCCAGTTTCCGCCGCATCACTCTGTAAAATTTCTTCGAACGTTGACGATTGAACGATACCCGAGGTTCCACTTTCGCTGGGAACTTCGATCTTTAGCAAAGATTTTGTCTGATCTTCCATTCGACGCATGCTGGGCTGACGATTCCGAGCGGAGGTCATAACCGGGTGCGAAACGGATATCGGTTCCTTCTGCGAAGCCACTATGATTTCTTGCTTATCCGCCGGCACACGCTGAGAAACCGGCGTTGGAAAAATGGCGTCTCGGGAACTAACCGATGTGGAAACGGCTTCGTGATACAATTGCTCGATCGACTTGCGTGTAACGTGGCGTGGGATGGAGCAAGCCGATAGCGATAGTATGCATAACAATGCAATTAGGTATTTGCCTAATTTCTGTTCGGGCATACTAACTTCTCACACAAGTTGCACATCAAGGTTGCGGTGACTGCGAATATTTACACGCGACTGCTTTAGGTGTGACTTTAAAAATTCGAACCACCACCGGCAATGCAGCGCATGAAATGCACACAAACTCACCAAGTCGGACGAGAAATAGTCATTTGAGGATTCGGTAGCAATGGCGATTTACAGATTACGCACACTTTAAGATTGCTAGCAAAGTGATTTCCTCTGAGATGTGTGCTATTTGGGCGCGTAAAAAAAGCCCAGTCGTAATGACTGGGCTTTGAAATTCACTCCGAAGTGGTATGCCTCCAATGGCCTAGGAGGATCGATAGCAAAGGATAGCTCTTTGCTATCGTTCGATTTTCTTATGGGTTGAGAGCCACGGTGCCCACAACGGTCGTCACGTATTCACCGGCAGCATAGGTTCCCCACTCTGGAGAAAGGAAGCTTACCTTGAGAATCATATTTGCTCGACCCACCCCGTTGCTGGTTGCGCTGACTGCGGCGTCAAGATCGTTGCCAGTAATATTGGTCTGATCAGTTGCTTTGGTGACCGACCAGCTAGCGGGACCTTGAGTGGTTCCGACGCTCAGATCGAGTTTCGCGTCGACTTTCCAAGCGTTGTTCGTTGAATGAACGAAAGGAGTATCTACTTTAAAAACAATGTTAACGCCCTTGGTACTGTTACCGCGAACGCTCCAAGTCTGGTCTGGGAATGCTTGAGCATTGTTGGTCTGATCGTGGGTTAATTGCACAGCGGCGGGAGCTGCGACACCAACACTTTCGGGAACGATAACTTTATAAACTTGTGAACTTTGTGCCCAAGCGGTGGTACCCAACAATAAGGTAAGTGCAACACTGGACCGAATGATGAAACGCAAGAACATTTGGACTGGACCCTCAGAATAAGGAACGTGAAAAGTGGTTTGGAAAATCATGTTGACTTCAATATCCTCCGTCCTGAGTCGTCGGATGACTGTTGCTCAGGACCTTTCTCAGTCGACCTCCAAACGTAGGTCAGAGTTAGGTGCGTGCGAGCAACTTGAGTAAAAAAAGAAAGAATTTTTTATTTGCCCAGGTTCCTATCATGGAACTGCCGGGCGGCGCTCGGTTCTGGGCCGAATCGGCAAGATTGCTATAATTGGTAGAGTCAGACAGGGTGAGTTCTTCAGGGTGAGTTCTTAGGGTGAAGCAGATAGTGAATCGATGAAAATCCTATTCCTTCATGGTTGGCACAGTGTTCCTGGGGGTGTGAAACCAACTCACTTGTGCAACAGCGGATTTGAAGTCATCAATCCCAAGTTGAACGACGATGACTTTGGCGATGCCGTGCGTACGGCACAAGCTGCGTACGATGAGCATCGACCGGAGTTGATTGTCGGCAGTTCGCGCGGGGGCGCGGTGGCGATGAACCTAGAAGCGGCGGGAGCAAAGTTGATCCTGCTATGTCCAGCTTGGAGGCGCTGGGGAAGTGTCAAGAAGGTGAGTTCGGACACAGTGATTCTGCACAGTCAAGAAGATGACGTTATTCCCTATGAGGATTCGGTTGAGCTTGCGCGAAACTCCGCCGCGAATTTAATCGAGATTGGTCGCGATCATCGGCTTGCAGATGCCGAGTCGTTATCGGTGCTCGTATGGGCTTGCAACTTGGCGGCCGCGGGTGAGACGCTATCGTTGCTGGATGACCAGGAGTATGCACGCGGTGGTAGAAAATCGGATGTGGGTGCCGAGGCAAGTTATCTATGCGATTCCTGTGGGGAGGAGATTGTAGTCCCTTTGGATCTAACAGAAGGATCCAGCCAAAGCTATGTCGAAGACTGTCCGGTTTGTTGTCGAGCCAACATCATCCATGTGGCGATCGATGCGGAAGGAAACCCAACGGTTTATGCCGAGCCTGAGCAGAATTGATTCTGTCCCTTATCCCGCATGGATCACCCGAGCATATGGACGGCAACCCAAATTGGGATGCCCCAAAAGACGATCGTCAGAAACAAACAGACGGAGCGGGCGGTTGTGCCACTTTTGACTCCGACGATGTTCAGCAGGCGTTTTCCGATCGCAGACGAGAAAAATCCCTCTGGAGCAACCAGCAACGCGAGAACCATGGCGGCTTCATAGCAGGTAAAGCCGGCGAGCAGTGGAGCAATCGCAACGGCCCACAGCCAACGCAGCAAATCTTCGGCGGACAGAGAGTTATCGTTCGTAGTACCCACCAGAAGAAACAGGCAACAGCCAACCGCGCCGCAGCAAGCCAAGAAACGGGCAAACCAAATGGCCATAGTGTAGTATTGTGCCCCAAGGCTTCGGCAATTTTTACCGTAAGCAGGTTCTGGTAATGCGAGCATCGGTGTAATCGTGTCGATAAGACCTGAAATTCCAGACATCTATTTTCTCCCGTATCTTTTGGTGTTTGTTTTTCAACGCCCGAGGCAGTGGGCTCAAACACATAATCACCAAAAGTCGCTCGAACCGGACACAGTTTCCCGAAATAAGTTTTTGAGCCGCTTATCGCGGGGGCACTTACTGTGTTCTACAATTCCGATCGCGATGGTCTTGAAACTATCAAGAGTTGATCAGAGCGAGATTTTATCGGGCGGTGAATCACTCAACGAGGCAAGCGAATTTATCCGCGTGCCTCGCTCATTGAAAGCCAGCCACAGATCGCATCGTGCGGTGAAAACCGGAACGTGCTTGTGTTGAGTCGCTGATGAAACTTGGATCTTCATGGTGATACCTCTCCATGCCGAGATTTCATCAGCGATTTGTCATTTCCTGTCTAGCCTCCGGGCGAGCAGCAACGGAGCATATCAACGCAGAACGACCACGAAGATCGACTTCTCAAATGGCGCGGTTAGCCTATACAGGCAACGCCGCAGAACATCGGCCAAATGGCTCAACGTCGCATGTCGTGACCTGCAATCAATTGGCTCGTCCATCACAAGATTGTGGATCGAGCCACAACGTCTGGGTGATAAGAGTCATGATGCGAAAACCTCCCGGAAAGGATTCTGAGGGAACACTGCCACGACTGCCCGGATCAATGGTGCCTCCGTTTGCCAGCGGCCATCTCTTCGCAACCGGGGTTTCCAGTCCCCAGAGCCTTCGCTGGCGAGGCCATCCGCAAGTGATTTCATGGTTGGCCGAGCAGATTCAGGCCGCCCTTCCGATTATCGAGCCACGGGTATCACGTTGGGGCAAGACCCAAAGTGCGGCATGGACCAATCCGAGCGAAATCCTGGAAATCCGGCAGTGGCTGGAAAATCCGGAAACCGGTCTGACCCGCCTGTGACAAGTGCCCCACGTAGTATTCACACACAGGGTCGCCGGTGGAACGAAGGCCCTTTGAAAGGGTGGCGTGATTGGTACCGTCCCGTTGGCTGCTTGGCCGCGTTTACATCGCGAGATGTACACCGAACCTTCGGACCAACAATTCATGGGGCAACGGCCAATCGTT